>Ga0310691_10008004_pt1 | contig 10935 bp, 6 predicted proteins | sample 176DNAGHGlowgp2_FD_203887 | JGI IMG/M metagenome (GOLD analysis project Ga0310691, IMG submission 203887) | Sheep rumen microbial communities from Palmerston North, Manawatu-Wanganui, New Zealand - 1766 DNA GHGlow gp2 (v2) (version 2) | ecosystem: Host-associated > Mammals > Digestive system >... | reverse complement strand
ATCTTCTCCTCGATGCGTCCGCGTCCGCGTGCCTTCTCGAACTGCTCCTCCAACGCCTCGGGCGTGGGGGCTGGATTGAGCGAACGCTCGCAGAGCCGCCGGATGGGGGCGCCGCGGCGAACGGGCGGGGGCGGCAGGTCCTCGAGCGGCGGCAGGAACGGGCACAGACCGTGGCGGGCGCGGAGCAGGTTCTCGATCTTGCGCTCCCAGCGGGCCCAGGGCGTCTCGCGGGCACGACGTTTTCGGTAGGCGACAGCGCGAGGCGAGGCCCAGGGCGGAGGACGGCCATGCGCCTGCTCGTAGCGCGCGGCAGCCTCCTCGTTGAGTTCCCGGACGATGCCACGATCCCGTTCCTCGCGCAGTTCGTCGCGTGCGCGGGTGAAGTCCTGGACGGCGGCCCAGTAGGCCTCGGAGGAGTCCTCGGGCGTGCCTTGGAGCGCGCGGACGCGGGCAAGGAAGCGATCCTTGAGCTCGCGGTCGCGGCGTTCGAACTCGTAGCGGGCGCGCCGCTCGGCGCGGTGGGCGAAGGCATCGAGACTGCCCAGAACAAAGGCCAGACCGTGGCCCACGCTTTCAAGCGCGACGCCGAGGAGACCGTCGAGCAGGTCGTCGTTGTTCGGTCCGGGGAACGGGTCGAACTGGTGCATCGAGTAGACAAGACCGTAGGAAGGCATGGCGGGAGGTATGTCGGAAGAGATCGGGGGTACGAGACGAACGGGTAGCGAGAAAGATGGGGCGGCGGTCGGAGCGTGATGGAATGCGGCGGAGGATGTGCGGTCGGAACCGGGGAGCGGTCGGACGATGGCGGGATGCGCGGAGGGGCGCGGTGCGCGAGAGGAGAGAAGATCGGCTGGAGACAAGGTGGAAGTTTACCGCAGAGAGAGCGGAAAATCAAGTTAAATTTAAACACGGTCGGCGAATAGAAGAAGGGAGATTGGGAGAAGGCGCAAATCGGGCGCGGAGGCTCCGCGGAGCGGCCGGACGGGCAGCGGAATGACGGAGCGGCCGGGCGGGTAGCGAACGGCCGGACGGGCAGCGGAATGACGGAGCGGCCGGGCGGGTAGCGAACGGCCGGACGGGCGGCGGAACAACGGAGCCGGGCGGGTAGCGAACGGCCGGGCGGGTAGCGAACGGCCGGACGGGTTAGTCCCCGGCGCGTTCCGCCAGCTCGCGGAACTTGCCGTGGAAGATCTCCGCCAGGGCGTCGAGGCGGGCGCGCTGCTCCTCCAGCGCCCACAGCACGAAGAGCCACTTCTCGCGGAAGCGGTAGTCGCCGAAGAGCCGCGGGTCGTAGCGGTCGAACTGCTCGCGGCGGTCCTGGTAGTTCCAGCAGATCTGCCGCGTGCGCGCCGCGAAGCCCTCCCAGAAGGCGTCCGCGATGTCCCACGGGCCGGGGTCCGCGTGGCGGCGCGAGTAGTCGAACGCGACGCGGGCGTAGCGCGAGAGGTAGAAGTCGAAGCACCGGGAGAGGTTCTCCTCCGTCCGGTCCAGGCTCGGCCAGCCCATCGTCCCGCGCACCGAGCAGAGCCAGACCCGCCGCGGCATCTCCTTGCCGAAGCGCACGTCGTAGCCGAACTCGATGATCTCCTTGCCCTCCGCGAAGCGCGCCGAACCGTCGGGCGTGTACTTCTTGAGGATCAGGTTCTCCGCCGCGGCCGAGCCCATCAGGACGATCACGGCGCGGACGATGTCCGCCGACTCGGCCCCGGTGTCGAAGAGCCCCGTCCGCGGGTCGCGCGCGTGGAACGCCGAGGGCGGCAGCTGGCTGAAGGGCTGCCCCGGGTAGCGCGAGCGCGTGAAGTAGTGCACGTCGCCCGACGCCCCGTCGCTGCGGGCGAGCAGGCGGTGGCGGCCGTAGGAGATGCCGAGCGCGCGGAAGGCGTGGGTGCGCGTGAGCGTGTAGGCGCCGTAGCCCGTCGAGCGCCGCGCGAGGCGCTTCTCGATGAGGCGCCGCGGCAGCGGGTCCCACAGTGTCTTGAACACGATCTCGCGCGTCTTGCCCTCGCCGAGCCGCACCCGCTCCGTGAGGGAGCGCAGCTCGTAGACGTTGACGTACTCGATGCGGTCGCCGTGGCTGATGTCCGCCTCCAGCGAGTCCAGGATCGCCAGCGTCCGCGGGTCCGCGCCGTCGTGCGGGAAGCGGTTGCCCAGCGTGTACGTCGCGCCCGGCAGCGCCGAGCGCAGGTCGTCGAACGCGCGCGACATCCCGACGTGCTCGTCGAGGTACACCGCGCCGTTGAGGTGGCGGTACAGCGTCTCGAGGAACTTCGGCGAGCCCTCGTCCGCCAGCGCGGGGTCCGCCAGCAGCGAGCGGAACGTCTCCCGCAGCGCCTCGAAGCGCTCCGTCGCGTCGGCCGCCGTCCGCGGGTCCGCGGGGTCCGCCGCCGAGACGTGGCGCCACAGGTCCATCGCCGCCGGGACGAGCGTCCGCTCCGCCACGCCGGGCGGCACGCCGAAGAACTCGATCTCGTGGTGCGACTGGAACTTGGGGATCAGCAGGTTCGGCGTCGGCTGGTCGCGGTCCGTCCCGCACAGCTCGGAGAGGCCCGAGAGGAAGCCGGGGAAGTCCGTCCGCGCAAGCTCCCCCCACCGCTCGAAGTTGCGGAAGGTGAGGAAGTGGACGCCCTTGACGTTGTGGTAGTAGCGGATCGGGGAGTGGATGCGCGCCACCGCGCCCCGCAGCGCCGCCTCCATCTCGCCCGTCGTCCACGCCAGCGGCTTGATGCGCCACTCCTGCCCGCGGCGCGAGTAGAACTCCAGCGTCTCGTCCACGCGGTCGGCCAGCACGACGCGCCGCATCGGGTAGCCCAGCGCGAGCAGCCATTCGTCCATCTCGACCACGTCCGCCGTCGAGGCGCCGCGCTGCGAGATCTCGAACGTGTCGCCCACGCAGTTGGCGCACACGAGCTTGCGCGCCATGACGTCCGGCTGCGCCTCCGGCGGCAGCGTCGAGAAGCCCCACAGGCGCCCGTCGAGCAGCGGGACGGACGCCACCGCGTGGTTCCCGCTCGTCACCGTCATCACGTTGCCGAACACGCGCGCCGTGGCGGCGTCGGGGCTCGGCGAGAGCGCGGCCTTGGAGACGAGCACCACCGGGTCGCGGTTCTCGAGCCGGTCCCAGATGCCGTCCTCCAGCACGAACGAGTCGTCGAAGAGGTCGAAGCAGACGAAGGTCCTCTCCTTGCCCCAGGCGGAGACGGTCACCGTCTCCGCCCGGCGCTCGGCGGCGGCCATGATGGACCGGAGGAATCGCTGGATCTCGCCTGGCATGTCGGATGCCCCTATCCTAGCAGAACCCGCCCCGCGGTTCAACCCCGGATGCGCACCCGTTCGCGAAGGCGGAAAGGGGGGCGGCGCGGACGCCCGCATTTTCGCTTTCCCTCCGGGGCGGTTTGTGCTACACTCCCCCCCCGCGACCGCGGGCGGCGAGCCCGCGGGTTTTCACACCCCTCCGCCCTCCTCCGCCGACCCTTCCGCCCCTACGCAAGGACCCCCCATGACCGAAGCAGCCCCCTCCGCCCCCCTGTCCGTCACCGACCTCTCCGCCCGCATCGTCAACGAGACGGAGCTGGCGAAGCCCGACGCCGCGAAGATCCTCGGCTGGATGAGCGACCTCGTCGCCCTTCTCGGACCCGCCCCGTCGGAGTCCAACGGCCAGCTCCGCGACGACACGTTCCTCGTCGCCGAGCAGCGCTTCCTCGACCTGCACGACGTGCCGGCGCTCGTCGGCCTGCTCCGCCTCAAGGCGCGCTGGACCGGCAACCGCGTCGGCTACGGCCAGGAATGCGCCGCGATGCTCGCCTCCGCGACGAAGGACCGGCTCGTCCAGGCCAAGGTGGCGAGCGCGGGCTTCGGCTCGCGGCGCCCCGTCGAGGCGCTCGACCGGCTCGAGTTCCTGCTCTCGCTCGCCCCCGGGGTGGCCATCGCGGACCGGACGCTCGGCTACGGCGAGGTCCGCCGCGAGGACGACTTCTACCGCACGCTGGAGGTGGTCTTCGACCGCGACGGCGCGGCGCGCACGATCGGCTTCCGCTTCGCGGCGGACTCGTTCCGCGTCGTCCCGCCGACGCACGTGCTCGCCGCCCGCCACGCGAACGCCGCCGAGTTCGCGAAGCGCTGCGCGGAGAAACCCGGCGAGGTCGTCCGCCTCGTGCTGGAGTCCTACGGAGACATGCCGGTCGCGCGCCTGGAGGCGCTGATGAAGGACCTGGTCCTCCCCGCCGGAACGGACTGGAAGAGGTTCTGGTCGGCCGCCCGCGCGCAGCTGGCGAAGGATCCGTCGGTCGTCGTTCCCCCCGCCACGAAGAAGAACGCCAGCGTCGAGCTGCTGCGCGGCGGCCCCGCGAGCGCGAGCGACCAGACGCGCCGCGACGTGGAGCGCTTCGCCGCCTCGCGCGAGCCGAAGGAGATCCTCGAGAAGGCCGCCGGCTTCCTGCGCTCGCCCGGCGCGGCCGGCTTCACGCCGGAGCTGCGCGCGGCGTTCGCCGACCGCCTCGCCTTCGTCGTCAAGGCCTCCGTCGCGGACCGCCGCCTCGGCAACCGCGCCAAGGTGCAGGCGCTCGTCCTCGCCCGCGAGGCGGGTCTCTCCGAGCTGCCCGTTTCCCTGCTCGTGAACGACGCGACCCGCCCCGGCCTGCTGGAGGGCTTCCGCTTCACGGACGACTCGTGCTCCGTGGTCGACCTGGCGGGCACGCTCGCGATGCCGGAGATCGTCCTCGACGCCGCCCGCACGCTGCCCGCAAACCGCATGGAGGCGCTGCTCGCGCAGATCCCGATCGAGAAGGACGCGGAGGTCGCCCGCGCGTTCGTCCGCGCCCTCCCGCGCATGATGCCCTCCCTCGTCGACCACATCGCCCCGAAGCTGATCGCCGGCCCCGCGGCGGCGGAGTTCGCGGAGCTCGTCCGCGCCCAGTTCGCCCAGGACCATGTCTACGATCCCGAGGCGGAGGCGGCGACGGCGATCGACGAGGAGGAGGGCTCCGGCGGAGCCGCCGCGGACGGCCTCTCGCTGCCGCTGCTGCGCTGGATCTGCCACGCGCAGTCCTCCGCGAAGACCCGCAAGGCCGTCTACGGCATCGTCTCCCCGTTCGCCATCGCCTCCCTCGCGAGCGTGGCGCTCGGCTTCCAGGCCGAGAAGGAGAACCTGCGGATGAAGAACGACATCAAGAGGCTCTTCGTCGCCGGCCGCCGCGACCCCGACCCCAAGTCCAAGGGCGTCGAGATCGACGAGGGGAGCAAGTGGCTCTTCCCGCTCCTCGCCGACATGTCGTGGGAGGAGCGCGCGTCGATCTTCGTCCGCATCCAGGCCCTCGAGGGCGTCTGGGAGCCGCTTCGGAAGCGCCACCTCGTGGCCAATCTGCTCAAGAAGTGGCCGAACCTGTCCGTCCACGTCCCAAAGGCCCGTCCCGCGGAGGCGCGCGGATTCTTCCGCGAGAACGTCACCTCGCCGCGCACCTACCGCGAGCGCGAGGCGCAGTACCGCCACCTGATGGACGTGGAGATGCCCCAGAACCGCAAGGACATCGAGTTCGCCAAGGGCTTCGGCGACCTCTCCGAGAACTTCGAGTACGAGACCGCGCGCCGGAAGGAGCGCGAGCTCGTCGCCCGCCAGCAGCAGCTCGAGGAGGATCTCCGGCGCGTCTCCTCGTTCGACTTCTCCGCGGTCGAGCCGAGCGGCTTCGTCGGCCTCGGCTCGCACGTCGTGCTCGCGTTCGGGGACGGCACGGAGAAGGAGTACTCGATCCTCGGCGAGTGGGACAGCCAGCCCGAGCTCGGCATCATCTCGTGCTACACCCCGCTCGCGGAGGCGCTGCTCGACCTGCGCGAGGGCGATTCGGTCCAGCTCCCGACCGACGGCGAGGAGGCCCCGGCCTGCACGATCAAGGCGATCACCGCGCTGCCCCCGTCGGTGCTCGAGTGGGCCCGCGGCTAGCGAGACCGGAGGCCCGCGATGCCGCTCCCCGAGAACATCACCTCGCCCCGCTCGTACCGCGAGCGGCAGGCGCGCCTCGACCGCCTGGTCGCCGTCGAGCTGCCGCAGAACCGGCGCGAGATCCAGGAGGCCAAGGAGTTCGGCGACCTCTCCGAGAACTTCGAGTACGAGAGCGCCCGCAACCGCGAGCGCCAGCTGCTCGACCGCCTCGCGCGGCTCCAGGCGGAGCTGCGCGAGGTCTCGCCCTTCGACTACTCCGCCGCCGAGGCGGGGGAGGAGGCCGCGCCCGGCACGCGCGTGGAGCTGCGCTACGAGGACGGCTCCGTCCGCGTCCTCAACATCCTGGGGCTCTGGGACTTCGACGAGGCGCTCGGCGTCATCTCCTCGCGCGCTCCGCTCGTGGAGCTCGTCCTCGGCCGGAAGGCCGGCGAGACGGTGATGATCCCCGACCCGGACTTCGACGGCGAGTTCCTCTCCGCGACGGTCGTCTCGGTCGGCCCCCTCCCCGCCGAGGTCGTCGCCTGGGCGAACGGCTAGGGCGGTCCCGCCTTCCGAAAATTTCCGGTTGACACGGCCCCTGCCTTCCGCTAGACTTCCCCGCGTTTTCCGTTCCTTTTCGTCCGGCGTGATAGCCAAGCGGCTAGGCAGAGGACTGCAAATCCTTCCAGAGCGGTTCGACTCCGCTTCACGCCTCCATCTTCCCGGAGCCCCCGCATCCGAACCGGTTGCGGGGGCTTCGTTTCGCCGGGCCCCGGGGCCCGGAACCGAGGTGTCCCATGAAAGCCCGTACCTTCGTCGATTCCACCGTGCTCCATGCCGTCGCCGGCAAGGGCGGCGACGGGTCGCACTCGTTCCGCCACGAGAAGTTCGTCCCGTTCGGCGGCCCGGACGGCGGCGACGGCGGGCGCGGCGGCCACGTCGTCCTCGTCGGCGACGAGGACACCGACTCGCTCGTGGGCGTCTTCTACGAGCCCGACCGCCGCGCGCCCGACGGCGGGCAGGGCCTGGGGCGCTACCGCCACGGCGCGAACGGGGCGGACGTCGAGATCCGCGTGCCGCTGGGGACCGTCGTCTCCGACGCGGAGACGGGGCGGGAGCTCGGCGAGGTGCTGGAGCACGGGCAGCGGCTGGTCGTCGCGCGCGGCGGCGACGGCGGCGCGGGCAACGTCCACTTCAAGAGCTCGACGCACCAGGCGCCGGAGGAGTGGAAGCCCGGCAAGCCGGGGGAGGACGTCCGGCTGCGGCTCGACCTGAAGAGCCTCGCGGACGCGGGCCTCGTCGGGTTCCCGAGCGCGGGCAAGTCGTCGATCCTGCGCGCGATCACGCGGGCGCGGCCGAAGGTGGCGGCGTATCCGTTCACGACGCTGCACCCGATTCTGGGCACCGTGATGCTGCCCGAGACGTTCTCGAGCTTCCGCGTGGCGGACATCCCCGGCATCATCGAGGGGGCGCACGAGGGCGCGGGGCTGGGCTTCGAGTTCATGCGGCACATCGAGCGCGCGAAGGCGCTCGTGCTCGTCGTCGACATGGCCGCCGTGGACGGCCGCGACCCCGCGGAGGACTACCGCACGCTGCTGCGCGAGCTGGAGGCCCGCGACCCGGCGCTGCTGGAGCGCCCGCGCCTCGTCGTGGCCGCCAAGATGGACCTGCCCGGCGCGAAGGAGCGGCTGCGCGAGTTCCGCAAGGAGACGGGGACGGCGCCGATCGAGGTCTCCGTGGAGGATCGGACGGGACTCGACCGCCTCGTCGCGCGGCTCGTCCGCATCGTGAGGCCGCAGCCCCGCACCGCGGGCCGCCTGCCCGTCGGCGCGGAGGGCGGCGCGGCCGCCCCCGGCCTCGGCGAGGCCGCACGCGGCGCGGCGCCGGCCCCGCGCCGCCGCGGCGCCGGGCGCGGCGCCGGCCGGAGCCGCGCCGAGAAGACCGGGCGGGAGTCGGAGCCGGGCCGCACCCCGCCGCGACCCATCGAGGGGCGCGGGGAGAACCCCGGCGCGACGGACGTCGTGTCCGCCGAGACGCAGCGCTTCGCCACCTTCTTCAAGCGCTAGGGGCCGCGGCGGGCGGGACCGCCCCCTTGCGGACGGCCAGCGTCCCGCGCACGGCCATCGTGAGCGGCACCGCCAGGAGCATGCCGACGGGGCCGAGCACCCAGCCCCAGAAGACGACCGAGAGCATCACGACCACGGGCGAGACGCCGAATCCGGCGCCCATCACGCGCGGCTCGACGATGTTGCCGAGGATCTGGTTCGTCGCGAGGTACACGACCGTCGTCCAGATTGCCGTCGGGACGCCGCCCGAGCTGAGGGCCAGCAGCACGCCGGGGATCGCCGCGAGGACGGAGCCGACCGCCGGGACGAAGTTCAGCAGGAACGCGAGCAGCGCGAGCAGGACCGGGGAGTCGACCCCGAGGAGCCGCAGCCCCGCGTAGATGACGAGCGCGGTCGCCGCGGAGACGACGGTCTTGATCCCCATGTAGTGGCGGACGTCGCGCACGAACCCGTCCAGCAGCGCCCGCCGGGCGGGCGTGAGCCACGGAAGGCGGTCGAGCCGTTCCGGCAGATGCGGAAGCTCCGCGAAGTAGAAGCACACGACGATCAGCACGATCACGAGGTCGCTGAGCAGCCCGCCTCCCCGCGAGATCGAGCCCACGAGCAGGTTCTTGAGGCGGACGGGGTCGTTGGAGAGCAGGTCGTCGAACACCTCCCGCGGCACCGGGATCTCGTGCTCGTGGAGCCACGCGAGCAGGTCGTTCACCGCCTCGGAGAGCTGGCCGAAGTAGGCGGGGACCTTGCGGGAGAAGTCCATCAGCGCGCGCGGGACGACGAAGCCGAGCCCCCACACGCACCCTCCGGTGAGCGCGACGACGAGGATCGTCACCGCCAGCCAGCCCGGCAGGCGCAGGCGCCGCAGGAAGTGGTAGCAGGGCGTGAGGATGATCGACAGGAACGCCATGACGAGCAGCCGCGTGACGAGCGGAGCGGCGACATGGATCCCGCCGACGATGACGATGGCCGCGGCCGCGCCGACCAGCCAGCGCAGCGCCCGTTCGGCGCGGAGGTTCTCGGGGGTGGGGATCATGCGCTCGTGCTACGCGATGAGTCCGGCGACGGCGGAGCCGATCATCGGCGCGTCGTCGACGCAGACGGTCTCGAAGTGGATGCCGCGGGGGCCCAGGATGTCGCGCAGGCCCTGCTCGACGCGGCTCCGGAACATCGCCGAGCGCGTCTTGTAGTACGTCGAGCCGTCGATCGTCACGCACACCGGGTGCAGCGGGTCGCGCCCCGCTCCCGTGCGGAGGACCGCCGCGGAGATGTTCGCCGCCGTGAGCGCCGCCGCGCGCAGGAAGAGCGGCTCGCCGACGGCCATCAGCGTCCGGCGGTCGTCGTCCGTGAACGGGATCGCCGAGAGCGCCCCGCCCGGGAGGAACGGATTGGCGACAAAGTCGTCGAAGTCCTTGGTCGAGAGCTCGTCGATCGCGAGCAGCCCCGCCGCCGCCGCCGGCGACAAGAGCCCGTCCTCCGCCGCGGCCCGCAGCGCCTCGAGGCCGACGTCGCCGATGTAGGCGCCCGAGATCATCTTCTCGAACAGGCCCTCCTTCGGGTTCCTGTAGCGCCGCTCCGCCCGGCGGTCGAAGTCCGAGCGCGGGGCGCCGTCGAAGGCGCCGCTCTCCACGTTGACGATCATCGACCCCTCCGGATCGGCGCCCGGCACCTTGCCGATCCGCGCGTTGCGCTCGATGTACGCGATGTTCGTCCCCGTGCCGAGGATGAAGCCGACGTACGAGGAGTAGCGGCGCGAGAGCCCCGCGGTCTTGCCCGCGAGCAGCGTCGCGGTCGTGTCGTTGAGCACCCGCAGCGCGAGCCGCCGTCCGCACCTGGCGAAGAGCGCGTCGGAGATGCGCGTGCCCACCCGCTCCCCGACGACCTCGGGCGCGTCGATCTTCTTGCTCCAGCGCAGCAGGCGCCCGTCCAGGTCCGGGAAGATCTCCGTCGGGTACGAGAAGCAGAACCCTACCGCGTCCGAGCGCTGGCACACCGGCGCCAGGAACTCGGCGAAGGTGTCGAAGAAGTCCCGCGCCGAGAGCGCCTTGCCGTCCGTTCCGGGCATCCGGTACTTCTGGAAGTCCTCGACGCGGGGCTTTCCGGCCTTGTCGAACCACACGACGGCGACGCGCAGGTTGGTGCCGCCGGCGTCGAGCACGACGACGGGCGTGTCGATCGGGACCTCGCGGGAGGAGTCGATGTAGGCGGGGAGCATCGCGAGCGACGACGGGCGCCCGGCGAGGCCCTCGTCCATCTGCCGGTCGAACTCGGCGAGGAGGGCTTCCGTGTCGACGGAGGCGGAGAAGTCGTGCTTGCGGAAGAATGCTTCGATGGTCATGGTGCGGGTCCTCGCGGCGCGCGCGGGCGCCCTTGGGGTTCCTTGTTCGCCTTCAGTCTACCCTTTTCGCAGGCAAAAGGAAAGCGCAAATCGCTTCCGCGCCGGAACCATCCCCCCGCAGGGTCCCGTCCGTCCCCCTCCCCCGCTTCGCCGGCGGGCGGCGCAGGCCGCGCGCCGGGCCTGTTCTCCGCGGGGCGGGTTGAAACCGCCTCGACGCCCCGGTAGAATGGAGGCATGACCCGCGTATCCTCCTTCGCCGAACTCCTCTTCTTCACCCGCGCCGCCGTCGAGGCCGATCCGGCGCTCGCCAACGCCCGCATCGACATCCCGCTCGGTCGGGTTTCGGTCCAGGGCCGGCCGGACCGGCCCGACGATCCGCCCCTCGCGATCGCCGGCCTCTACCGCGTGTGGGACGACCATGCCGTCCAGGCCCCCTGCCCGCGCTGCGGCGCGCCCCGGCTCTTCCTCGACGCCGCCGGCGGCGGCATGCATCGCCTGGTCGCGTTCGTCCACCGCCTCTGCCCGTTCTGCCGCGAGACGAACCACGGGCACGAATCGCTCTGGGCGAACTTCCGGGCCGTTCGCGACGCGGTGCGGTCCGCGCGCGAGGCGGGCGCGTCCCTGCC
>Ga0310691_10008003_pt1 | contig 10936 bp, 11 predicted proteins | sample 176DNAGHGlowgp2_FD_203887 | JGI IMG/M metagenome (GOLD analysis project Ga0310691, IMG submission 203887) | Sheep rumen microbial communities from Palmerston North, Manawatu-Wanganui, New Zealand - 1766 DNA GHGlow gp2 (v2) (version 2) | ecosystem: Host-associated > Mammals > Digestive system >... | reverse complement strand
TCAGAATCATTAAACATCCACGCCATATCAGTAACATTACTTACATTCCATTTAGATATATCTTGATTAAAATAAGAATTAAAAAACATAGAACTCATGTTTCTAACTTTACTTACATTCCATTTTGATATATCTTTATTAAATTTAGATCTATAAAACATATAACTCATGTTTCTAACTTTACTTACATTCCAAGATGATATATCACCATTAAATTCAGATTCACTAAACATCCACGCCATACTAGTAACATTACTTACATCCCAAGATGATATATCACCATTAAATTCTAATTCACTAAACATCCCCGCCATATCAGTAACATTACTTACATCAATATCATTTAAATCAGCATTATTACCTCTTTCTTTAATAAGTTTATCTATTAAAGATTTAAGTTCATCTTTATCTTTTGGATAATATTTATGTAAGTTTATATCTTTATTAAGATGCAGCTTTTCAGATATGTATAAATTAAGCTTTTTCATCTCTACTATGTTTATTATATTCTGATGAATGGAATTCTTCTTCAAGAGTATGTTTAGCACCAGGATTAATCTGATAAGCCATCTTAGCCATTATATCTCTATTAAGAAGAACAGGTGTTGATTTCTTTCTATTATCTACAAGAGCAAAATCTACATCAAGTAATTTTCTTGAGCCAATTTGAATACAAGGAACTGTAACAGTAACTCTTTCTTCACGTACTTGTCCAACTATAGGATTAGAAACTCCACTCTTCTTAAATCTATATGTTTTACCATTTATAACTGCTGAAACTTTATCGCCAACTACTTCAACTGATTCACAACCAATTGTAGAAGCTTTAGCACCATTACCTGTATCAAATTTTGCTTCAAGCTCAAATTCTGAATCATTATCCATAATGAATTTCATATTTTCAATATAACCAATTGACTTAGGTGCAAGTACAAGTTCATTAATATTATTAATAGCATCAAGAAGTATCTTACAGAAGTTTTCACCAATTACTTCAGAAATACCTTCTGTACCTGGAGAACAGTTATATTCAAGAACAACATTATCTCCAATTTCAGGATTACTTCCTTTTACAAGTGGCATAATATCAACAGCACACCAAGGCATACCTGAAATCTTTGCTACATTTAATGCAATATCTCTTTGTTCTGGTGTAATTTCAACCTTTTCAGCCTGAGCGCCTAAAGAAACATTTGAACGGAAATCTCCACCAAGTTTCTTTCTCTTCATCTGAGCAAGAATAATTTGTTTTGTTCTTGTTGTTAAAACATGTACTCTAATATCTCCACCATCTGCTTCTTCTTTTTTCTGAAGAAGTAATTCTCTTTCAGGATCAATAGCAAATATTGCTTGAAGAATTGCAAGAATACCTTTACCTGTTGTCATGAATACACCTGTGCCACCGTGACCGTCAAGAATCTTTACAACATATTCTCTCTTTTCATCTTCTTCTTTATTCTCACCTACTTCTTTATAAATAAGTTTAAGTTTCTTTTGCAATGATTCTTCGCCTTTTGCTACATCCTTTGATGAAAGAAGACAGAATTTAGGCTGAGGTATATCATATCTCTGCATAAGAACTGCAGAAGCATATTTATTTGATGCTCTCTTAGCAGCCTGAATTGGATTAAGTACAAATAATCCCCAGTCTTGTAATTCTTTTACACATTCCATACATTCTTCAGAATCCTGAGCGCCTAATCTAACAATTACAATTGTATCAATATTTGATTGGTCTGTAATTGTAAACTTTTCTTTAGTATCTTTAATTTCTATTTTCTTGTCATTTGCTGTATAATCAACTTCTTCTGAAACAAATACAACAAGATTTACATCAGTATTCTTAATAGCTTCTTGTAAGTTCTTTAATGTCTTATTCTTTGAAGCTTCTCTTTCGTTTGTAAAGAATATGATATTCTTAAAGAAATATTCTTCATTTCTTTTAATCATATCTATTGTTTGAACTTTGTCATCTTTTGCCCCATTTTGTTCTGCAGCTTGTTCAACTGCCTGGTCTGCTTCACCTTTTTCTGGATTTTTTTCAGTGCCAGTATTATCTGCTTCTAATATTTGTTCAAGTTCATTAATTGAACTAACATACTTTGATTCTAAGAATTGATTGAATGTTCTCATATATTTTGAATTACAATAAACTTATATATATAAAAATAAAAAATACACAGTATTCTATATTAAAATATATAAGTATATAAATTCATGATTATTAATATGCATAATAGTTAAAAAATTAACCATTATGATTAAATATTCTATATAACAATTTAAAAAGTATCCATTATGATTAATTCAAATTTGACAGATTATTTGTTTAATGTCAATAATTTAAGAAATTTAACACGATACCAAGCAGCACCTCGAGTAAGTTCAGAGTCAGTTGCAGAACATTCATTTTTCGTTGCTGCATATGTTCTTAAGTTACATGACTATTATGATTTTAATTTGGAGAAAGCATTAAGAATGGCTTTACTTCATGATTTTAACGAAGTATTTATTTCTGATGTTCCTTTTCCTATTAAAACAAAATATAAAGGACTTAATAGAGAATTAGAGAAAGCTGAGTATGAAGTTAACTCATCAATGATTTCAAAAGAATTCGCAGATGAAATGTTAGAATTCAATAATATGAGTTCTCCTGAAGGAATTATTGTTGAACTTGGAGATGTTCTTTCAGTTGTATCTTATTCAAAACATGAAATTGGACTTGGTAATTCTTCTTATATGCGAGATGTTTATAATAAGTCAATACCAAGATATACAAGGATTCTTACTAAAGCTGAGAAATATTTAAGAGAAGGAAAAACAACAGATATGATCTTAAATGAAATTGGAAACTTCATGGAAATGTAATCCATGAAGTTTCTATATTATATTATCAAAATATATGATTCTCATATATGAAAGTAATAATAATTGAAGGTCCAGACAATACAGGTAAGAACACATTAATTCAAAGTATAATTGACAATAATCCAGTAGTAAAATTAGTTCATTGTGATAAGCCTCCCGTATGTGATGATCCATTTGAGGAGCAATGTAAATTATTTTATATCTATGCATATAATGCAGTTCAAGATAATAAAAGAAATGATATTAAAGTAATCGTTTTTAATAGATTTTATCAAGGTGAATTCGTTTATGGACAAATGTATCGAAACGGAGATCCTAATAAAATCAAACAAATGATTTCAATAACAGAAGATTATCTTCTTAAGAATTTTGATTATGATGATATCTTATATGTTCAATTAACATCAACATCATTAAATTTACTTAAGAAGAATGATGATGGAAAATCATTATCAAATGCAGATATTGAAAAGATGAAGAAAGAATTGGAATTATTTGATGAGGTATATGATTATTCAATTTTAAAGAAACATAAGATAATTGTTAATGAAGGAGATAACTTCAGAACAAGAGAAGATATATTAATTGAATTTAATGATTTTATAAATATAGGTGTATAAAAAACTTAATGAAAGAATTAACGACAAATGACATAAGAAACATTTTTTTAGATAAATATCAAAGAGGTGAATTCAGAACAATTGGGAATGAGGTTCAACAATCAAAAACAATTGAAATTCAAAATGCAACATTTCTTGCAGATAAAGATTGGATAATTCGTGAACCTAATTATGATTATGTTGATAGAGAGATTAAGTGGTATAAGAGTCAATCATTAAATGTACATGATATTCCAGGTGATACACCTAAGATGTGGTTAGCTTGTGCAGATAAAGATGGTTTTATCAATTCAAATTATGGTTGGTGTATTTTCAGTGAAGAGAATGGTAATCAATATGAATCATGTAAGAATAAGTTAATTAGTGACCGTCATACAAGAGAAGCTATAATGATTTATAATCGTCCAAGTATGCAGACAGATTATAATAAAAACGGAATGCATGATTTTATGTGTATGCAGAATGTTCATTATTTCTTAAATGAATATGATGGTGTTGGTACTGTTCTTGATTGTATCGTAAATATAAGAAGTAATGATGCTGTATTTGGTTATGATAATGATTATCTTTGGGTTAAGTGGGTATTAGAAAAATTAAGTAGAGATTTAACTTTTGAATTTAGTGAGACCGTAACTCCAGGAGATATTCATTGGAATGCTGGTTCATTACATGTTTATGAGAGGCATTTTAAATTTTTAGAGAATGTTTAATATTGATGATATTAGAAGTTTATTAATACAAGAAGTTCGCAATCATAATATAAAAGATTGTGGATATGATTGTATGAATGGACGAAAATATGTTGAAATTAGAAATGTAGTCTTTGAATGTAACAAAGGCTACATTTTTAGTGACATTAAAAAAATACCTAAGATTGATAAATCGTGGTATGAGGAGAATTACACTCCAATTTTATATAAAGATGATCAACTTGTAAAATGTTGGAATACATTAGTAGATAATCCAAATAGTAGGCAAGCAGTTATTGTTATGACATCAACAGATAATTTACAATGCACTATGTATATGCATGTATCATTATTACCTATTGGAAACGATACTTATGAATTAGAATATTCTGTTCATATGCGTTCAAATGATGCTATTGAATTTAGAACTGATTATAATTGGCATATGAAAGTATATGAATATTTATTTGCAAGATTATCTACTTACTATAATGTAGTTAAAAAGAATATAATTTGGTGTGTTGATAGTTTACAGCTTTATGAACAATATTTTGATAATGCAGTGAAAAGTTAATATCATTGTGTCTATATTAATCTAGAAGTAAAACTATATAGTATGAATAAAATTTTACATGTAATCATGCCTATGGCAGGTGAAGGAAGTAGATTTAAAGAGAAAGGATATTCTACTCCTAAACCTTTATTAAAAATTAAAGATAGAGAAATCTTTCTAAGAGCAGTTGATTCAATATTTGATTTTGATGGAATGCCTTGGACAGATATGTCTGTATATGATACAAAAATTAAACTTACATTTATTGTAAGATCTGAATTCGTTACAGATTATCATATAGATGAAGTGATTCATAAAGAATATGATAATAATTCTAATGTAATTGCAACAAACATCATAAAAATAGATAAGACAACTAGAGGAGCGCTTGAAACTGTTTCTTTAGCTGAAAAGTTTATTGATAAAGAAAATGATGCAATATGTGTAATGGATTGTGATTTTGAGTTTTATTGTCCAGAATATTTGATGAATATAAAATGTAAATTATTTTCAAATGAATGTTATCCATTACTTATATCTTTTTATTCTAAAAAGCCTTCATATAGTTATGTTGATGTAGGATATACTGAAGCTGATTCTTATTATGCAAAAAATGTTGTAGAAAAGAAACAGATTTCAACACATGCATTAACAGGATGCTACTTCTTAGGAAGAGCAGATAGAGTAATTAAATGCATGCATAAAGTAATAAAAGATTTTGAAAACGGAAAAATTGAAAGTAAAGAAATTTATCTTTCATTAATATATAACTACTTAATTAAGGAAATTGGAGTATTTGATGCTGTAAAGGTTATTGATATGAATTTACATGAAGATCATATATGGTCTTACAATACTCCTGATGATTATGAAAAATTTGATGGTAAAACGTGTATATGGGACAAATAAAAGCAATCATAACTGATTTTGATGGTACGCTTGTATTTACAAAAGAAGCAAATACTAAAGCGTATCAAGAAGCATGTAAATTATGTGGTCATGAATTTGATGCTGATAAATATAAGAATGAAGCATTTGGATTAAGATTTAATGAAATGTGTGATTATGTTGGAATCCCACAAGAGATAAGAGAAAAAGTTAAGGAATTAAAGAAGAAAATATATCCTAAATATTTTAATTATCTTGAACTTAATCTTCCATTGTGTTTAACATTAATAAGATTACATAATGAAGGAGTAAAAACATGTATTGCTTCTACTGCGTCAAAAGAGAACTTAAATAATGTATTAAAATATTTAGAGATTGAAGATATCTTTGATTATGTAATAACTGGTGAAGATGTAAAACATGGTAAACCAGATCCTGAGGTTTATCTTAAAGCATTGGAAAAATGTGAATGTAATCCGGAAGATGCAGTTATTTATGAAGATTCTGAAGTTGGATTTAAAGCTGCTGAAGCAGCAAATGTAAAATATATAAGTGTAAATCAAAATTATGAGTAAAATTTTAATCACAGGCGCTGCAGGTTTTATAGGTTCGCAGCTTTTACATAGACTTGTTAAAGACGGTAATGATGTTATTGGCATTGATAACTTCTCTTACGGTCATGATGATAATCTTGAATTTGAAGATGGTAATTATAAAGAATATGTATTGAAGATTGATATAAGAGATAAAGAAACATTAGATGAATTATTTAAAGAGCATCAGTTTGATTATGTATATAATATTGCTGGTATTGCTCCACTTCCTGATTGTCAATCTAATCCTACTGAAGCTGTTGATGTTAATGTTAATGGTTTTGTTAATATTCTTGAACTTAGTAGAAGATATGGTGTAAAGACAGTTATTCAGGCATCTACTAATGCAATGTATGAGAATGAAATTTCATTCCCTTGCCGTGAAGATTTCAGAGAGCTTCCTACTCTTATTTATCCAAATACAAAGTATTGTGCTGAAAGATTTGGCCAGTCATATGCAGATACTTATGGTATGAATGTATGTTGTGTTCGTTTTGCTAATGTTTACGGACCACATGTTGATTGCCTTAGAAAGCAGCCTCCTTTTGTAGGTTATGTTATTCGTGAGCTTTATTATAATAGAACTCCTATTTTCCACTCTGATGGTAATCAGTCAAGAGATTATGTTTATATTGATGACCTTGTACAGTTGCTTATAAATGTTCAGGCTTGCAAAGGTTTTGATACAGTTAACTGTTCTTCAAATAAGACTTATTCAGTAAATCATATTTATAATATTGTTCTTAACATAATGAATAAGAATATTGCTGCTGCATATACTGGGGCAGATAATTATTGGAAGAAGTATCCTGAACTTTATGAAGGTGCATATAAGATTAAGGAAGAAATACTTGAACATGAAGTAAATAAGTATTCTCTTTGTGATAATGGTTATGCAGGTTCTAAGTATTATTGGATTCCACAGGTTGACATTGAAGAGGGAATGCGTAGAATGATTGAATATCAGGTTGCATTATTTGATAAATTAGAAGGAAAGACGAATGAATAAAACAGCTATATATATTCCTTCATATCAGAATAGATATGATGAGATATTTAATTATGTAAATGAATTAAGTAAGGACTATGATATTTTCATAGTCCTTTCAGAAGATGATACTAAATTAAAAAATTATGCTGAAAAATTTGATTTTAATGATAGTATCAAACTTGTATTAACTGATTGTAAAACAATTGGTGAAAAACGACAATTTATTATGACTGATGCTTATAAGTACGGATATAAATATGTAATTCAATTGGATGATGATATTCGTAATTACGGATATAGAATTACTGAAGCTACAAAACGAACAACATCAGATTCATATAGGAGAGAAAAGATTTCATTAAAAGAACTTCTAGATACGCTTATAAATAAAATTGAAGAAATTAATTGTAGTTATATTTCTCCAATGTTTCCTTTTAGTTTAGGTTTTTCTAAACCAGGAAAATTAAATATCAATAAGAATCTTAATTTTGGTCAATGCACTGTATTTAATGTAAAAGACTTTAATGATTTAGGTCTTGTTTATGACAGTAGAAAAAATGTTCATGAAGATATTGATATTATAATTCAATTACTTCAGAATGGTAAGACATGTGTAACATTAGGAGATTATGGCTTTGAAGTTGTTCCTAATTCATCTAATCTTAGTTCTTCTGTTGTTGCAGGAACATCAGCTCTTGACCTTTGTCGTATTAGTTTATATCTTAAATATAGAGATGGAATTACTTTAAGAATTGGAAAAAGAGGTGAATTAAGATTAACTTGCAAACTTGATAAATACTGGAATACAAAAGAAATTCCTATTAAGAAAGATAAATATCATCAAGATATATATCAATTATGCTTAGATGGTGACATTGAAAAACTTAAGGATTACATAAGAAATAATAAGTAAGTTTTTCTATATTAATATATAAATACATTTGTATTAAATATGACTATTGATATAAAAGGACATTCTGGATGTAATATTGATATTATTGAAAATGATAATCAATTACTTATAAGAAAGTCTTCAAATTCTAAAAAATATTTAGAACGTCTGTATCAACAGGGATTAAAGCAGCAAAATGATAAAGCTGCTTTGAATTGTGATGTTAAGGTACCTAAGATTCATGAATTAATAAAAGGAGATGATGAAGCATATATCATTATGGATTACATATATGCTAAGAATTTTGTTGATTATTTTGAACAGGCATCAAGACAAGATATAGACCACTTTATTAAAACATTTGAACAGTATATTAATAATGAAATAGAACAATGTACAGTTGAAAATGTTAGTAAGGATATTTTCGTTAATAAGATGGAATCTATTATTGAAAACTGTAAGAAAAATGATATCCTTACAACTAATGCATTAGTAAATATGTATGTTCCTGGAAAGGAAATTGTTGATAGTGTTAATAATGTTCTTGAAAAATCATTGAATGTATTTAAGAATCTCCCTAATGAAATTCGTATTCCTATTGGTGTATGTCATGGAGATTTAACATTCTCTAATATTTTGTTTACATCAAATAATTTCTACTTTATTGATTATCTTGATTCATTTATTGAAACGCCAATTCAGGACATCGTTAAGTTAAGACAAGATACAAAGTATTTTTGGTCAACAATGATGTATAATAAGAAGTATGATTCTATTCGTCTTAAGATAATATTTGATTATATTGATAAAAAGATTGATGAATATTTTTCAGACTTTGAATATTATAAAGATACATATAATATTTTACAGTTAATGAACATACTTAGAATATTACCTTATGTTAAAGAAGTTAAGGTTAGAGATTTTTTAGTTAAAGTTATAAATAGTTTGTTAAAGAATTATGCGTAAGAAGTATACATTAATAATGCCAATGCTTTCTTTAGAAGAAGACATTGTGCCTATTGAATATCAATATGATAAAGAAACAGGTGTTATGAACTGTATCAGAAGTTTGAAAGGAATTGATACTTCATTATTCAGCGATGTATATTTTATAATTCTTAAGAAACATAATGATAAGTTTAATATTGTAAGTAAGATTGATACTGAGCTTCACATGGATAGAGAAGGTCAACAGTTTAATGTACATTATTCAATTGCTTTCGAACATACAAAGTCTCAGGCTGAAACTGTTTATAACTGCATTAAGAAATATAATATTGCAGGTCCTATATTCATTAAGGATGCAGATAATATGTGTGTATGTGATAAGATATATGAAGGTAATACAGTTCTTATTTATCCTTTGGAAAATACTCCTGTAGTTGACCCTCAACATAAATCTTATATAAATATTGATGAACAAAACTTTGTAACTAACATCATTGAAAAACGTGTAATAAGTGGTATGTTCAATTGTGGTGGTTATAGTTTTGCTGATGCAAATGATTTTATTGAAGCATATGATTCTATATTAAAATATGAAGATAAGAGTACACATATGTATATATCTCATATTATATATTGGCTTATACTTAATAAGCAATTGAAGTTTAGACCTATTGTTGCAAATTTTTATGATGATTTTAGTTTAATTAATAAGTAATACATATGAACGAAAAGAAAAATGTAATTATTGGTAAGATTGGCAAGTCTGTCAAATTTAAGAACACCGTTGTTTCAACAGGTGACGATGCTCCCATGATATTCTATTCTGCTATTGCAAGAATGAATCCTAATTATGATTTCTATTTTATAGGTCCTAATGATCTTAAGAAACTTAACGATGAAGAATATAATCTTTTATTCCCTGCTCATAATGTTTATTCTGCAAACATTAGAGATGAAAAGAGTGATGATTGGTATCATGGAATTATAGATTATTTTAAGGAAAGAAATATTACACCTGATTTTGCATTAGTATTTAATGGAATGGTTTCTAATGTAAATATTCCTAACTTCTTAACTAAGGATGATGGAACATTTTATAAACCACTTTATTGTTTTAGTAATTATGCAGCTCCTTATATTTATGTATTTAATAAGTTTAAGGATATGCCAGTATTTTTGATTTCTGAGGATGCTAGATATATTACTATCAATGCAAAGGATTTATATAATCATCCTCGTTTGATTTTCTCTCAGATTAATGGAGAATTTGAAACATATAAGCATATTAAGAGTGATACTGATTTCACTTATGTAAAGGGTGATAAGATTAAAGCTATTTATGCTGGTATGGAGAAAATCTTTATGATGGGTCTTCCTGAAGACTGGGCTAAGAATATTGATATTGAAAGAAAGTTGAAATCAACTGGTAATAAGTTTATTGTTCTTTCAAATGGCTGTGGTACTGCTAAGATTAATTCAGCAGGCAATAATTCTTCACGTCTTCCTACTTATAAGAAGTGGATTATTGATAACTTTAAGGGTACACCTTATGAGAATACAAAAATCTATGGTTCTTGGGATAAGGAGATTTATGATAAATATCCTGAAATTATAGATAGAAAAATTTATGATCTACAGGATGAAATTGGAGAAGCTAAATATACTCTTTGTTATTCACAGGTTCCTGGATTCGTAACAATTAAGGTTTGGGAATGTGTCTGCTTAGGTCTTATTCCTTTTATTCATCCAGATTATGATAAGTATCGTCTTCTTGGTATGCCTGATTATCTTTATGTAGAATCTCCTGAAGACCTTAAGAAGAAGATTAATGAACTTGAAGCAAATCCTGATATGTATCGTAAACTTATGCAGGAATGTATTGATAAGTTTA
>Ga0310691_10008001_pt1 | contig 10937 bp, 9 predicted proteins | sample 176DNAGHGlowgp2_FD_203887 | JGI IMG/M metagenome (GOLD analysis project Ga0310691, IMG submission 203887) | Sheep rumen microbial communities from Palmerston North, Manawatu-Wanganui, New Zealand - 1766 DNA GHGlow gp2 (v2) (version 2) | ecosystem: Host-associated > Mammals > Digestive system >... | reverse complement strand
AAACCAGTGGTTCATATGTTAGTTTAAGTGAACCTTATTATAAAAATGGATTTAATTTTTTTGTTTATGCTCTTAGTGCTCCTGTTTCAAGTCCTTGTTTTAAATTAGATATATATTGTAATTTTGAATGTTTACCTAATGCACAATTTTTAAATTATTTACCTTTAAGTATTTCTCCTTATGTTATTTCTGATGAAAAAAGACATGAATGTAGTTTATTAATACAAAAAAAATCAATTATGAAATTTAAAAAAACTTAAATTAATAATTATTAAATAAATAAATATTATATATATATATTATTATATATTTTTTTTTTATATATAAAAATGTTTGGAACAACTGAAGATAAAAAAGTAGATATAACACCTAATGATGAAAATGTTTTAAAAAAATTAGATCAGGAAGATGTTTCATTATTAAATGATTTAAATAATTTAAAGAATACATTAAATAAAAATAATTTAGATATACCTACTATACATAATGAGTTAAAATCTTTTGCTAAATATAATAATAAACAAAATTATAATTATTTACAAAATTTAATGTGTCCTGAGAAATGTAAAGGTGTTAAAATACCATCTAATATACCTATACCTTCTTGTGCTTTTCAATTGCATAATAGTGTAACTTTATCGACAAATGCAAATGGTAATTTGTCATTTGTTTTTAATCCTTTTTATCTTGCAAATTCAACGGTTCCTGTTAAATTAGGTTGGCCTAATAGTGATACTAATCCTGCCACATTTGATTTGAATTATACGAGTAGTTTTTGGGTAAATAATTCAGCGACTTTAACTGGTAATTCTCCTGATAGTAATTGGACTCCTATTAATATAGGACAAGATATACCTAATGTTTATGATCAGTATAGATTAGTTTCTGCAAGTGTAGTAGTTAAATATATAGGAAGAGTTGATATTGTAAGTGGAGTTATTGGTGGAGCAGTAGTTTTTAATGAAAGTCCATTTTTAGGTATGAATTGGGATGTTACTGTTTCAGGTTCATCAACTAGTGAATTTAGTGATTCTTCTGATTTAGAAAAATTTGGTAATTTTGATTTAGCTATGGATTCATTTTATCATCAAGAAAATTTATGTTTAGAAGGTTTAAGAATGTTATATTTTCCTTTAGATAATTCATATGAAGAATATGTTAAATTAAATGATTTAAGTGAAGCTACTTATGCAACATCTGCTAATGGCAATTATTGTTCTGTACCTGAGAGTTATTATAAAAGTGGATTTAATTTTTATGCTTATGTAATGAGTGCACCTGCTTCAAGTCCTTGTTTTAAATTAGATATATATTGTAATTTTGAATGTTTACCTAATGCACAATTTTTAAATTATTTACCTTTAAGTATTTCTCCTTATCATATATCAAGTCAAGAAAAACAACAATGTAATTTAATTGTTCAAAAAAAACCAATTATGAAATTAAATGAAGAAGGTAAATTAGTGAATTATGTACCTAGTATTTGGGAAAAATTATATAAAAAGTTTAAAGGAACAAGTATGCCTGGGATTGATAAAATATTTGCTAGTGGTATTATGAATAATTTAAGATTTTTCAAAAGCGCTTTAGGTGTTGCTGGTACATTAGCTAATATACAAAATAATGAAACTGTTGATATGGATATATAATAATACATTAAATATTATAAAATGATATAAATATAAATAATTTATTATTTTTAAATATTTTGATTATGGATGTTGAAGCTAATAATAATTGGGATTATGAAAAAATACCTTGGGATTCAATTAATGCTGAAGTCAAGGGTGAGATATTAAAAAATAAATTAAAAAAAAGACATAAAGAGGTTAATAATATAATGTTTAAAAAAAGATTAAAAAATGTTGATCCAAATGAAAAAGAACAAAAATTTATAGATGCATGTATGAAATTAAGCGATAAAGATAATATTGATGAATATAAAGCAATATTTAATACTATTTGGAAAGATGGTATAGATGAAGAAAAAGTTAATTTTTTTTATGATATTATTTCTCAGTATGATACAAAAGTTAAGAGAATAAAAATACCTCAAATTTTTTATTTTGATGATATTTATTTATATTGTTTTAATCCAAAATTAAATACAATGTTTTTTTCTGTTGATAATTTGTACTGGAAATTTATGTATTCAGTAAATTTAAAAGAAATAATTAAAAATATTAATATTAATAATTATAATTCTTTTTGGGATGATAGTACTTTATATAAAGATTTAGAAAGTATTAGAATAATTAGTGAAGTAATTTCTATAAAATCGAAATTTGAAACTGGTTATTTTCATGATTATTCAAAGGATTATTATTTAGGTGATGTTTTTTCTTTAGAAATATCTAAAGAACAATTTATGACAATGATTAGTAATACAAGTCCAAATAATTTTAGTTGTAGAGGTGTAAAATATCAAGTTTATATATTTGATTTAAAAAAATATGAATTTATTAAATTAGAATATCGTGATTGGAAAACTTGTGTTTTTATTTGTATTGATGATAAAGATAAATTAAATGAGGCAATTAATTCGATTGATAAATTAATTACATTTTTTCCAGAAAGGGGTTTGGATGATACAAATGAAATGAAAAAAGGTATGAAATTGGTTAAATTAAATAATAAAATAAATTTTTTTTATTTTAATGCTAAATTTAAACCTGTTAATTTTTGTCCATCATGTATTAAATTTAATAATTTAGTTAGTTATAATATATTTTATAAATGTTCTATTGATTTTGAATCATTTTTTAATAGGTGTATTGAATTTAAAAAGCTAATATTTCCAAATAGTTCAATTTATTTTGATAATTTAGAATCTATTTTTAATATATGTCTTATATTTATTTTTATTTGTAAAATTAATAAAAATAATAATGAAGAATATTTAGGTAAATTGAAAGAAATGTTATTGATTTATACAAGAAATCGAAGTATTTTTGAAATGACAAATTCAGTTTATAAAAAATTTAAAAAAATGATTTTGGAATATATAGATGGTTTATCTAATAATTTTTATTATAGTCGTTATGTTAAATTATATAAGCTAAGTAATGAATTAATTATCGAGTATAAAAAGATAATAACTTATTATTATGAAGGTTCTGACGTTTTAAAATATGTTAATTATTGGGAAAATGCTGGTAAATCAATGCAAAATTTTTTAAATAAAAAAATTTTGGATATTATTACAGGAGTGAATAATGTTTGTTATCAAATTGTAAATTTTATAAGTAAAGATGTTGCTCAGTATTTACGAACTGTTGGTGTTTTATGTTATTCTGTTTTGTTTGATGGCTATATTAGTTGTATACCAGATGTTAGACCTCATTGTATTTTTATGGGTGGGCTTGAAAATTCAAAATCAAAAAATGATATATTTGATAAAATTGCTATTTTGGTAGATGCTAAAAAACATAGAGATGAAATATCAAAGCGTGATGAAGTTAATAATTTTAAAAAAGTTGAATTTGTTTCTAATGTTGCTAAAAATAGATATAAAAATGCGATAAGAAAAGCTATTGAAGATAATGATATGAAAAATTTAACAATTAATGATATAAATAAGATTGTTATGATTATAAAGAATATAGAAGATATTAATAATTATGTTTTGGATGAAGTTAATGAAATATTAAAAGATAAATATGTTTTAAAATTTGAAAAAACTAATGATATTCTTTCTAATTATCCGTTAGATGATAATATAAATGAAGCAATAACTACTATTGTAACTTATATTGATGAAAATTTTGATAATTTTGATAAAATGCTTGATGATACTAGTGATGAATTTGCTGATGTTGAATCTACTGTTTATGATCAAATAGAGAAAATACTAGAAAAAAATAATTTAAATACTCAAACAAATGGTATGGTTAGAAAAGGTGAAATAGAAAAAATAATTAATGAACTTAAAAAAATTGATTTAAATAAATTAAAGAATGCGAATCAAAGTAAAAGGATTAAAAGAAAAATAAAGAAAATAAAAAAAAATGAAAATAATGAAAATAAATAAATTATTATTATTATTATTATTATTATTATTATTATTATTATTATTATATATATATATATATTTTTTTTTTTTTTATTAAAATTATGGAACAGAAAAAAGAAGCTGAAATTGTGGAACCACCACAAAAAGAAGATATTATTAATATAGATAATATTAATATTGGTGTTGGTGGTGGAGCTGATGAAAATGATGAGTTTGGTATTGGTTGGTCAAAAGATTCTTATATAAATCAATCTAAAAAAATAAGAGAAGAATTATCTAAAAAAAAAGGTGGAAGACCAAAACGAAAATTTGTTGTGTATGAAAAAAAAAAAAAGAAAAAAGAAATGAGTAATCCAGGATTACAAGATATTTTAGATAGTTTATTAAAGTTAAAAAAAAAAAGTGATGAAAATGTTGCTGGTATTATTTCTACTAAAATAGGTGAAAATCAAGAAGAATTAAGATCTTTTCTTTTTAATATTGCAAAAGCAAAAGATATTAAAAACAGAATTATGAAATTACCAGGAAGTATATGTGGTTCAGGATTAAATTGTTACATTTACTTTGATAATTATATTGCTAAACCTATTTTTACAACTGATAAATTATTTTGGACAACTTCTTTTCGTGATGCTAGTCTTGCTGAGCTTCTTGTGTATAAAGATATATATAAAGATTATGTTGAAACATGGCCTAAAGGAGTTCCTTATGATGATTTGTTAGAAGTTTGTTTGGAAAGTAATTTTATGTTTAAAATAACTGATGAATGCACAAGTGGATATTTTGAGGATTATGATCCTTTAATGTATGGAGGGGATTTATTTTATATGCAAAGTATAGATAAAAATTATAATATAAATGAGTTCTTAAAATCTGAACCTAAAGATTTTGAATATTTGGGTATAAAGTATCTTTTGTATACTAAAGAAGAATCAATTAATGATAAAAAATGGAATTGTACATTCATTATTGATAATGCTCAAAAAGGAAAAATTGCTGAAAAGATGAATGATTGTAAATTTTTATCATTTTCTAAGGATAAAATTAATGATAAAAATAAATTATCTATTGGTTTAAAAAAAGTTTATGGCAAAAAAGATTATTATTATTTAGATACACGTTTTGTTCCTTTAAATTTTTGTCCTTCTGTTTTGGCATTAAAAGATCAAATTATTAATTCTAATATTTTATTTAATGCAAGTATAAATTTAGATTATTTTATTTATGAATGTATAAAAGCAAATAAATTTGTATTACCACCATTTTGTGTAACATTTAAAAATTTAGAAACTGTGTATAGAATTGCTTGTATTTATCTTTTAAGTGCAAAAAATGATTCTGAAGATAATAAAGAATTAAATAGAATATTGGATATATATGTTCAAAATAGAGAGGCTTTTAGATTAATAACACCTGTTTACGAAAATTATAGAAAAATTGTTTTAAATTTTATAGATGCATTATTATCGAATAGATTTGTCTATGATAAATTTAAAGATTTAGAAGTATTAGCTGAAAAAACTTTGAAAGAATATGCGACTCGTGTATCTGATTTTAGATCAACTTCACAAAGTTTTGAAGTTATAAAATATTTTAGTAAATCTGGAATATCAATGCTCAATTTTTTAACAAAACATACAGCTGAAACTTTCAGAGTTATTGGAAATGCCTGTTTTCAAATATCTAAACTTTTGCCAAATGATATTGAAAATTCTATTAGAGCAGCAGGTGCAATGTGTTTTAGTAATTTAATAAATGGTAAATATTGTACAATATATGATATAAGACCTAAATGTGGCTTTTTAGGTGGATTAGAGAATAGTGAAGATAATTTAAATATAACTGATAAAATAAGACAAATGTTAGATACTCAAAGTTTTGTAAATGATTCTCGAAAGAAACAAACTTCTTTAGCATTTAAAAAATATGATATTGTTTCAGACGCTGTAAGAAATAATTTACTTAATAATATTAATATCTTACTTAATAAAAATAATAAAAAGGAATATAACAATATAGATATTTATGACTGGCTTATGCAAGATGATGTTATTAAGGGCGCTTTGATAAATGAAATGTTAAGTTATGTAGATAGTAATAAAGAATTAATCGAATTACAAGAGAATTTAGGTGTTTTAGATACAGTACCGTTGTCTGAAAATTTAATTAATTATATTAACAAGGCTATTTCTATTTCTAAAAGTGGAGACGATTTAAAATTAGATGAAGATGGAAATATTAATAAAGATGTTCAAGATAATATTCTAGACGAGTATGAAAAATATATTACAGAAATTAATGATGAAGTTAAAAATCAAGAGAAATATGAAGATAGAATAAATAAAAATCTTGAAGAAATATATAAAAAAGTAAATGAAAATAAAGAAAAAGAAAAAAAAATAGGTCAAAATAGAAGAAAAAGGAGAATATTTAGAGTAATAGGAGGAGGCAGAAAAACTAACAAACAAAAAGAAGAAGAAAAGAAAAGAAAACAAGAAGAAGAAAAAAGAAAACAAGAAGAAAAAAGAAAACAAGAAGAAGAAAAATGAGATATAAATAAACAAATAAATATAAATGAAATAAAAAAAATAAATATAAATGATATAAATAAAAAAATAATAAATAAAAAAAGTAATAATGATCGTGTAAGAACTCCAAGAGTGTTTTATAATGAAGATTATGAAAAAGAATTAATAAATTCGAATAAAAAAATGATAGTTGAGAAGGCCGTTGAATTGAATTATAAAATTAAAATTATTGATAATATAAATAAAATTTATTATGAAAATGAAATTATATATATTCCTAAAAGTGTTAATGATGTTTTATTCATTGATGAAGATTTTAATTTTTTAAGATTTAATGGTTTTATTTATAAAGTATGGTATTTATGTAAAAATAAAAAATATAAAATTTATACAACAAATTTATATGAAAAAATATTTGGTATTGAAATTAAAGATATACGTTTTAAAAAAAAAGTACTTAGTAAAGTATTAAATTTAAAATCTTTAAAAGAAATTAATGATAAAGAACAAAAATATTATAAAATAAGTAGTAGTAGATATAAAGGATATGATAATAAATATAAAGAGTACAGTGATAAATAATATATAAAGTATATTTATTTTTTATATATTAAATAATATGAGTTTTCTTTTTTCGAGAAATGATATTGTAAAATTAATTAGAAAAAATCAAAAAACAAAAGATGGAAATTATTTTTGCCCATTTTTTAATTCTATTAATTGTTTGATTGGTAATGTTAATGATAAAGATTATTATTATAATAGATATATATTTTTTAATAAATACTATTTTAATGAAAAAGATATAGACATTTATTTATCTAAAAAAAAAAAAGATATTGATTTATATGATTATCAAAAAAAAATAAATAAATTTTATGAAATTGTTAAAAATATTAAAATAAATAATTTATTTGATAAAATTGATGGAAATTTATATAACATGGCTGATATTATTGATAATTATGAATTTCTATATGAAAATAAATGAAAGCGCTTTGATAAAATATATAAATATGTAAATACATATAATATATATATATAAAATGATTAGGGCTAAAACAAAAAATATTTTGAATAATGATGATAAAAAAGAAAAAAATGGATCATTATCTTCATTAGCTGATTTATCTAATGAAGAGAAAGAAGAAAAAAAAGAAGATGGATGTATTAAAACTGATTTATTGTCAAAAAAGATAGGTAAAGATAGTTCTGCATCTTATAATTTAGATGATATAGAAATTAAAAAAATAACGTTAGATAAAAATATAGTTATAAGAGTTATAAGTAATGTAAATGGTACTTTTGTTGATATAAGAAAATATTATAAAGGTTATCCAACTAAAAAAGGAATAAGAATAACTTTATATATGTTTAAAAAAATATTAGAAATATTAAAAGATGAAATAATATAATTATTATATTAATTATATAATTATAAATTTGCTTCTTCATAAATTTCTTTTAAAAATTCTTTTTTTGTTAATTCTCTTTTTGTTTTTTTATTTAATAATTCATTTGGTTCATCATTTATTCTTTTTTTCATATATTTTGTTTTGTTGTAAATGTCCATGCATATATTTTTTTTAAAATATTCATAATCTTTTTTTTCATAAAATAAAATATATGGTTCTTTATCTATAAGAGGATAAAATAGATTTATAAAGTATGATATTGCCTCTTTTTTTGATTCATTGAATATTTCTTTAAGATTTTTACAATTTAACATGTGTTTTTTTTTTTGTATTATAATTTTATCACATAATGGACATTGATATTCTTTTTGTTTTTCATTTAAATTTTTAAAAATATAATAAAATTTTTCAAAATCATCTGAATAATTAGAATTTTCTCTAAGATTTTGAATTCTTTGAAACAAATCAGGGCTTAAATTAAATATTTCGTCTGATGTAGGGTAATCTTTTTTGTTAAATTTTTTTTCTATTGTGTCCATTATTTCATTTAAATTGTCAATTTGTTCTGAATAATATTTTTTAATAATTTCCCTTGCTGAAATTCCTGGTATGAACCAATTTTTTGCATCGATAAACAATTTTATATATTTTTCTTCTGGTAAAAAGCCGTAATAATCTATTATTTCTTTTTTTAAAATTTCGTCTTTTTCTTTTATTTTAATATTTATTATATTTTCATTTTTTTTTAAATTTATTTTATTTATTTCTTGATTTTTTATTTTATCTTTTTCATTTTCTTTTATATATTCGTTATCTGAAATTTCACTTTTTATTTCATCTTCTTCTTCTTGAATATTGTTTAGCATATTAATGATTTCTGATTCTGATTCTTCATCTGTACCCTCATCCACATTATTTATTTTTTTTATTAATCTATCATGTAATTTTTCTATATTTTTTTCTTTTATTTTTTTTTCTAATTCATTCTTTTTTTCTTTTATTTCATCCTTTTTTATTAAATTTTCATGTAGTTTAAATATATTATCTAATTCTTCTTTTATTTTGCCCTCTGTTAATTTATCTTTATTTTCATTTAAAAGAAAATCATATATTACTTTTTTAATATTTTTTTCACTGTCGAAATAATTTTTCCTTTTTAAAATTTTATTGTAAATGTTAATTAATTTACAAAATAATATTATTAAAGGCATTGTCGCTTTTAGAAAAGTTTTTTTTGAACATGAATTTTTATGTCTCGCTGCATGAGTTTTTTGAATTTCTTCGCCGCAATATATGCATTTTGTATATTTATTTATTTCTTTTTCTTTTTCACAGTTATGCTGATTGAAATATTTCATGCTAGTGAATTTTTTTCCGCATTTTTCACATATTGGTTTACTAGGTCTTCCTTTTTTGTTACTTGCTTGCATTATATATGTTTATTATACGGTCATTGGTTATATGTATTTTATTGTGTAATTAAAAAAACTATTATTAATATTTTTATAAGAATATATATGATTGTTATAATAATATTTCGTAATCCCCAGTTAAAAAATAAACAAATTGAAAAAATTGTAGATATCTCTCCACTTTTTTATTCTGTTTGTTCGTTGAAAAATTTGAATATATTAATTAATATTAATTTTTTATTAATTAAAAAAATAATTAAATATATTAAATATATATATTTTTATTTTATGGCGAATAAAACATATATAAAAAGTGGCGATATACCTACAGTTTTTAATTTTTGAATAAAAAGTAGATTGGGGATTAATGATAATTAATTCTTTTGATATATATTTTCATTTAAAAATATAAAATACAAATCCCCATTATTAACATAATAGAGATTCTTAATAACTTATCATTTCTGATCAGAAATGATAAGTTATTAAATAAATATATATTAAATTTATAAATAAAATTATATATTAAAATGATTAGCATGAGAAATATGTTTAGTGGACGTGAATCATCATCATTACCTGAAGTATCCACAATGGATACTAAAAATGTTACTGATATGAGTTATATGTTTAGAGGATGCTCATCATTAATATCATTAGATTTATCTAATTTCGATACTAAAAATGTTACTGATATGAGTTTTATGTTTGATGGATGCTCTTCATTAGAATCATTAGATTTATCTAATTTTGATACAACAAATGTAACTAATATGGAATATATGTTTAGAGGATGCTCATCATTAAAAAATATTAAAATTTTTAAAAAAACAAAAAATGTTACAAAAATGGGTTGTATGTTTTTGGGATGTTCATCATTAACATCATTAGATTTATCTTCTTTTGATACTAGAAATGTTAAAGATATGGGTTTTATGTTTAGTGAATGCTTATCATTATCATCTTTATCTGATATTTCAAAATGGAGAACTGGTAATGTTACTGATATGAGTTCTATGTTTTATAGATGTTCATCTTTATCATCGTTACCTGATATTTCAAAATGGTATACTAAATATGTTACTGATATGTGTTTTATGTTTTATGAATGTTCATCATTATTATCTTTGCCAGATATTTCAAAATGGAATACTGATAATGCTAATAATATGAGTTATATGTTTGCTAGATGTTCATCATTATCATGTTTACCTGATATTTCAAAATGGAATACTATTAATGTTACTAATATGAATAATATGTTTAGTGAATGCTCATCATTAACTTTTTTACCAGATATTTCAAAATGGAAAACTAATAATGTTACTGATATGTCTCATATGTTTGAAGAATGTTTATCATTATCATCTTTACCTGATATTTCAAAATGGATTATTAATAATGTTACTAATATGCATGATATGTTTTATGAATGTAATTTATTAATTATTTCTAAAAAAATTAATTAAAAATAAAAATAAAATATTTTTGGGATTGGGGATTGGGGATTGGGGATTGGGGATTGGGGATTGGGGATTGGGCCCAATCCCCAATCCCCAAAACCCAAACC
>Ga0310691_10008000_pt1 | contig 10937 bp, 8 predicted proteins | sample 176DNAGHGlowgp2_FD_203887 | JGI IMG/M metagenome (GOLD analysis project Ga0310691, IMG submission 203887) | Sheep rumen microbial communities from Palmerston North, Manawatu-Wanganui, New Zealand - 1766 DNA GHGlow gp2 (v2) (version 2) | ecosystem: Host-associated > Mammals > Digestive system >... | reverse complement strand
TGCAGAGATATCCCGTAGGATGTCTGTATTGTGGCCTATAATATGTCTTTTGAGAAAGGTCGCATCAAAAGATTGGCTGCGCTCTACCCTGATCTTTCTGATCACCTGATGAATATCCATGATCATTTTGTGGATCTAATGGTACCATTCCAAAAGCGGCAATACTATACTAGGGATATGCAAGGGTCGTATTCGATCAAATATGTACTCCCTGTACTATTTCCAGATGATCCTGAGTTGGATTATCATTGTCTAGACGACATTCACAACGGATCAGAGGCATCAGCAGCATATGAGAAAATGGGAGATTTAGAACCTGCTCAGCTAGAGGAATGTAGAAAGAATCTCCTAAAGTATTGTGGGCTGGATACTTTGGCCATGGTCAAAATATGGGCAAAACTGAATGAGGTTGAAGGAAAAGATGTATTCCATTCAATAAACAATTCCTCACCAAAGGATATAACCAATCGGGTTAATGTCCATGAGCATGAAACAAGGAGTGAGAAAAGAAATATGCTGATGCAGTGCGCAAACTGTGGAAACACGGATCAGAAAAAGCTATTTGATACCTGTGCTATACATGAACTGCCGCCACTGCATGAAGCCCCCTGACGGCCAATGACACAACATGCGGCGATGCATTCCCTTCAAGGCGTCGGTTTTGTTATACCACCGATCGACTGTGCCGGACGCTGCGCGCTCTATCCCCGTCGCATTAACGCAGATCTGTTCTGTGAACATTGGCGCTCGGCGGGCCGTTCTTGATTTCGCTGGGAGACATGCCGTAAGCTTTCTTGAACACCCGACTGAAGTAGTATGGATCGCAGAAGCCAAAATTCTGGGCGACCTCTTTGACGGTATAGTGACCGGTGCACAGCGCGTTGTAGGCCATCTCCAGCTTGACGGAAACCTGGTATTCATGCAACGAGTGCCCCATGACACGCTTGAACCGGGCGGACATGTTGCGCACACTCATGTGGGCGATCTCGGCGGCCTCTTCGGGGGCCACAAAGCGGGAGGGGTTCATGCGTATCTCCTGGATCAGGAGGGTGAGCCATTCCTCAGACTGGGACAGGCTGTTGCGAGCAATGAAGGAGAGCTCGCTCAGCAGGCAGTTGATGTTGAGCGACAGCGTGCGCTCGCAGTCGTCCCGGTGGGACCAGAACACGTTGACGATGTTCCGGGCGATCACGGAGATGGCGTTGTTGGAGCCGCAGTGGATGACAGTGGGCAGACATACCGTGTTCCCATTCGCGTAGGCGCGTACCTCAGCGGGGGTCAGCTTGACAGCGGGCTGGTCGGTCTTCAACGCGGTAAAGTGAAAGAACATGTTGCGCATGTTCACCGTGCAGGGGGATATGCCGTAGTGGTGGCTGCCCGCGCGCATCAGCATCATGTCCCCGCCCCGCAGGTGGTAGGCGACGCCGTCCTGGCCGATCTCCCATTCGCCTTCGAAGATGTAGAGGAGGTTGTGCTCGGACATGACGCGGTCGTCGTGGATGCTGGGCTTCGGGTAGACGTTTGTGCCGCACAGCGTCACCCGGCGGTCCATTGAGATGGAAAGAATGTCGAAATCCATCGTCCGCACCTCCTGCAAAATAAACATGAAATTGCCGAAAAACACATGAATAAATGTGTTATTAACCAATGCGATTATAGCGCGACGCGATGTTTTTGTCAATAGTATGGAGCGGGACGGATGGACGAATGTTGATTCCGGACTGGGAAACAGTCATCATGGCGGAAAAATCCGCGCCTGTACTGTAAAAAAAGCATAAAAAAAGCGTGAACTGAACAGGAAAGTTTGCCGTTTAATTCATCCTTTTTCTATATAAACCATTTTCTGCGTGATTGCCGAAAATTATAATAGAGACAAAGGAGCGCGGGCCAGTCAGCTGATGACCCCGTTCCAATGAATATCAGGAGGTAATCATCATGAAAAGGCTGTTGGCACTGTTGCTCGCATTGACGATCCTGATGAGCCTGGCGTCCGTCTCCCTCGCCGAGGGAAAGACGAAGCTCAAGGCGCTGATCATCACTCATCCGCTGACCAAGAGCGTGACCGAGATGAAGTGGCTCCAGGAGATTGCCGACGACGCGAACGTCGAGATCGAGTGGGAGCAGATCTACACCGACTGGGAGCAGCTGAAGGCGACCCGCCTGTCCTCCGGCAACATCCCGGACATCCTCATCAACGCCACCAACGATAGCGACTACGTCACCTACAACGGTCTGTTCATGGAGCTGACCGACCTGGTGAACGAGTACGCCCCCAATGTGCAGGCCATGTTCGCCGAGGAGCCGGACACCCTGGCCCTGGCCAAGACCCGCGAGGGAAAGATCTTCGCGCTGCCGAAGTTCCAGGGCAAGTGGCCCGACTGCAACGGCGTGCTGTTCATCAACCAGAACTGGCTGGACAACCTGGGCCTGGAGAAGCCCACCACCCTGTCCGAGCTCAAGAACGTGCTGATCGCCTTCCGCGACAATGACGCCAACGGCAACGGCGATCCCGCGGACGAGATCCCCATGGATTTCAACGGCTGGTTCGGCAGCGCATACTCCCTGACCAACCTGATCGGTTCCTGGGGCATCCAGCTGACCAACTGGGGCACCGACGCCTACTTCGCCGAGGGCGGCCAGGTGAAGAACTACGCCGTGGATGAGCGCTACAAGGCCATGATGACCTACCTGGCGGACCTGTATGCCGAGGGCCTGATCAACAAGAACGCCATCACCAACGACTACTCCATGTTCCAGTCCCTGTCCCGCGGCGACGCGGACGGCAACGCCCTGGTGGGCGTGGTGTTCGGCTGGGAGGCCACCGACAAGTTCGGTCCCACCCTGTTCGACCAGTACGTGCCCGTGGGTCCCTTCACCGACGACGTGGACGAGCTGGCCACCTCCGAGCCCCGCTGGACCTATGACTTCTCCGGCCTGAACATGAGCTCCAACCGCGTGTGCATGAGCGCCTCCTGCGCGAACCCCGAAGCCGCCATGCGGTTCATCGACGAGTTCTACCGCCCCGACGTCTCCGTGCAGGTGCTGTTCGGCGGCATCACCGATGGCTGCGTGTCCGTCGTGGGCGAGGATCACTACAAGGTCGAGGATCCGCTGGATCCCAACACCGACTCCGGCACCTGGAAGTGGACCTCTACCTTCGCGGACAACGGGCCCATGTACATCCGTCGCGCCACGCAGATCGACATGGCTCAGGACATGACCTACGCCATCGAGGAGCGCGAGCAGTACAAGGAGGCCATCGGCCGCATCGACATGGAGAATGAGTACTATCCGCAGATGTTCATGCGCTACGCCGAGGAGGATCAGAATACCCTGGCCGTCACCCAGGCCGCCATCGCCAATGTGACCGAGAGCTACTGGGGCATCTGGCTGACCGGCGAGGCCCCCGTGGAGGACACCTGGGCCGACTACGTGGCTGAAGTGGAAGGCGCGGGCCTCAATGAGAACCTGGCCATCCGCCAGGCGGCCTTTGACGCCTATCTGGGCAAGTAATACCGTCCTATACGCCGATCATGTGCGAGGCGCGACTGCGCCTCGCACAATCCCTTCAAGGCGACTTCGAAAAAACCTGTTTTCGCCTCCTATGCGCTTTCAGAAATCCCTGTTTTACAGGGCTTTTCGAAGCACATGTTTGTGGCAAAGTATAGTTTTTAGAGGTCCCTTCAACGGCCATGTGCCTGATACGACCAGAGGGAGTGTGAATCATGTCCAAGGACAATTCAACCCTGTCGATGGCGGGGCCGAAACGCGGCTTTTTCGGGCAGCTGCTCCATGACTGGCAGCTTTGGGTCATGCTGCTGCCCGCCATCGTATACATCTTCATATTCTGCTACATGCCCATGTACGGCGTGCAGCTGGCCTTCCGCAAGTATGACTTTGCCCGGGGCATCTACGGCGGCGACTGGGTGGGCTTTGCCAACTTCACCCAGTACTTCACCAGCCCTATGTTCAAGACGACGGTGGTGAACACGTTCATCATCGCCATCGCCTCCATCGTGTTTTCGTTCCCCGCGCCCATCGTGCTGGCGCTGATCATCAACCAGGTGCGCCGGGAGCGCTGGAAGCGCACGGTCCAGACGGTGGTCTACATCCCGTACTTCATCTCCACGGTAGTGCTGGTCTCCATGCTGAACGTCATGTTTGCCCAGAACGGCGGCGTGCTCAGCGACCTCATGAAGCGGCTGGGCCTGGTGCCCGCCAACGCCAACCTGCTGGGGCAGAAGCAGTACTTCGTGTGGCTGTACGTGTTCTCCGGCGTGTGGCAGGGCATGGGCTGGAACAGCATCATCTACCTGGCGGCCCTGTCCGGCGTGGACCCGAGCCTCTACGAGGCGGCGAAGATCGACGGCGCCAACGCCCTGCAGCGCGTGATCCATGTGGAGTTCCCCGTGCTGGTGCCCACCATCATGATATTGCTCATCATGAACATGGGCAACATCCTGAACGTGGGCTTTGACAAGATCTTCCTGATGCAGAACACGCTGAACAAGAGCGTATCGGAGGTCATATCGACGTATGTCTACCACCTGATGGCCCCCACCACCGGCGCGCCCCAGTTCAGCCTGGCCACCGCCGTGGGCCTGTTCACCAACGTGGTGAACTTCACCTTCCTGATGGTGGCCAACTGGTTCAGCAAGAAGACCACCGGCTCCGGTTTGCTGTAAGGGAGGGGAAGCAAATGAAAAAGATGAAGCTTTCACCCCAGCGCACGCTGATGGAGGAATCCCGGGGTGACCGGGTGTTCTACGGCGTCATGCTGGCCCTGACGATCGTCACGTTCGTGGTCATCACCTACCCGCTGTGGTTCGTGGTCATCGCGTCCATCAGCAATTCCGACCTGGTGAACCAGGGCAAGGTGACGATTGTGCCATTGGACATCCGCTTCTACGGCTTCCAGCAGATCATGAAGGACAGCCGAATCTGGGTGGGCTATCGCAACACCATCCTCTACGTGGTGGCGGGTACGGGGCTGAACATGCTCATCACCATGCCGGCGGCCTACGCCCTGTCCCGCAAGGACTTCAAGGCGCGCAACCCGGTGATGATGTATTTCGTGTTCACCATGTACTTCTCCGGCGGCCTTGTGCCCACCTACATGGTGGTGAACAAGCTGGGGCTGATCAACTCGCCGTGGATCCTGATCATCATGGTGGCGCTGAACACCTACAACCTGATCATCGCCCGAACCTTCATCCAGAACACTATTCCCAACGACCTCTACGAATCAGCCATGCTGGACGGCGCGAGTCACTTCCGCATCTTCTGGAGCATCGTGCTGCCCCTGTCGAAGGCCATCATCGCCGTGGAGGTGCTGTACTACGCGGTGTTCCACTGGAACGACTACTTCAATGCCCTGATCTATACCTCCGGCGCGGACGTGCAGCCGCTTCAGATGGTGCTGCGGCGCATCCTGCTGCAGAACGAGGCCTTTGCCGGCGGCAGCGGCGGCGTGCAGGGCGGCTACGCGCAGTCCTCCGCGGACCAGGTGAAGTACGCGGTCATCATCGTGTCCACAGTGCCCATACTGGTGGTCTATCCCTTCGTGCAGAAGTACTTCGAGAAGGGCGTCATGATCGGCGCGGTGAAGGGTTAACTGCTTTGGGGCGTTCCTCATCGAACGCCCTGTTTTTATCATATGATACAGGAGGTGTCAGGCGTGACCCCGAATGATACCAGGCAAGGCAATCGCATCCATATCGACGATTCCTTCTGGAACCGCTTCCGCGAGACCGTGGTCCGTGAGGGCATTCCCTACCAGTGGCAGGCATTGAATGACGCCCTGCCGCCGGATACCGAGCCCAGCCATTGCCTTGAAAACTTCCGCATCGCCGCGGGCAAGGCGTCCGGTGCGCATCAGGGCTGGGTATTCCAGGACAGCGATGTGTACAAGTGGCTGGAGGGCGTGGCCTTCAGCCTGCGCTGGCATCCCGACCCGGCGCTGGAGGCGCTGGCGGACGAAGCCATTCAGATCATCGCCGCCGCCCAGCAGCCCGACGGCTACCTGGACACCTATACCATCATCAACGGCCTGAACGGACGCTGGACGAACCTGAAGGACAACCATGAGCTGTACTGCGCCGGGCATCTGATCGAAGCTGCCGTGGCGTACTGCCAGGTGACCGGCAAGCGGGCGCTGCTGGACGTGGCGCTGAGGTTCGTGGCGCACATTGACAGCGTGATTGGCCCGGAGGAAGGCAAGCTGCACGGCTATCCCGGCCACCCGGTCATCGAAATGGCGCTGATGCGGCTGTATGACCTGACGGGGGACCCCGCTCACCTTCGATTGGCGCGGTATTTCATCGACCAGCGGGGACAGTCGCCGCTGTTTTTCCAGGAGGAGGACGCCTGGCACGGGCGAGTATCCATGTGGAAGGCCGGGCCGCTGGGCTACAGCTACTATCAGGCGCACATGCCCGTGCGGATGCAGCGGGACGCAGTGGGCCACGCGGTTCGAGCCATGTATCTCTACTGCGGCATGGTGGATGTGGCGCGGGAAACCGGCGACGCCGCGCTGGCGGAAGCCTGCCGAAGGCTGTGGCGCAGCGCCACCCGGCGGCGGATGTATGTCACCGGCGGCGTCGGCTCCAGCGAGCACGGCGAGGCCTTCACCTTCGACTACGACCTGCCCAACGATACCGCCTATACCGAGACCTGCGCCGCCATCGGCCTGGTGTTCTTTGCCCGGCGGATGCTGCGCCTGGAGCGGAAGGGCGAATACGCGGATGTGATGGAGCGGGCGCTGTACAACGGCGTCATCAGCGGCATGCAGCTGGACGGCAGGAGGTTCTTCTACGTGAATCCGCTGGAGGTCGTGCCCGAAGCCTGCGCGAAGGACTACAACAAGCGCCACGCCAAGCCCGAGCGGCAGAAGTGGTTCGGCTGCGCCTGCTGTCCGCCGAACATCATCCGGCTTCTGATGTCGCTGGAGGATTACGTCAGCGATGCCGAAGGCGATACCGTGTTCATCCACCTGTTTTTCGGCGGTGAAATCAATGCAAAGGGGCTGAAGGTTCGGGTAGAGACGCGGTATCCCTGGGATGGGCGGATCCGTTTTTCTGTCAAAAAGACGGACGATGCTGTGCGGACGCTTGCGCTGCGCATACCCGGCTGGTGCGGAAAATGGCAGCTGAAGGTCAATGGAGACGCGATGGAAGCGGCTCCTGTGGACGGCTATGTCCATCTTGCGCGGAACTGGCAGAAGGGGGACACAATTGACCTCGTCCTTGAAATGCCTGTGCGCGTGATGCGTGCCAACACGCGAGTGCGCGAGGACGGCGGCAGGGTTGCCCTCCAGCGCGGCCCGCTGGTCTACTGCCTGGAAGAGGCGGACAACGGCCCCGCGCTGCACGCGACAAAGCTGGCGAAATCCATAGATGAACAGATCGCATGGGAACCCGACCTGCTGGGCGGCGTGGTTACGCTGGACACTGCCGGATTCCGGGAGCGCATGGATGCGGAGGATACGCCGCTGTATACGGAGAAACCGCCGGAGCTCGAGGATGCACGCCTGCGATGGATTCCCTACTACGCCTGGGCAAATCGGGGCGTGGGGGAAATGCGCGTTTGGGTTCGGCAATGACCATTGACAGCGCCGTTGATTATGGGTAAGCTATTAAACAGGAATCACAGGGAGGTGTGGGACATGCTCTGCAAATATCCCCCCATGGGGTGGAACAGCTGGGACTGCTATGGAACAGCCGTCACAGAGGCCGTGGTGCGTCAAAATGCGGATTACATGGCCAAGCGCTTGAAGCCCTTTGGCTGGGAATACGTGGTGGTCGACATACAGTGGTATCAGCCCACCGCGCTGGATCACGGCTATGAGCCCTTTTCCAACGTCGCCATGGACGGCTTCGGACGCCTGCTGCCCGCGGAGAACCGCTTCCCAAGCGCCGCAAACGGCGCGGGCTTCAAGCCGTTGGCGGACTATGTGCACGGGCTGGGGCTCAAGTTCGGCATCCATATCATGCGCGGCATTCCCCGCATGGCGGCCCACAGGCACCTGCCCATCGCGGGGAGCGAACATAGCTGCGACCAGGCGGCGGATCCCAATTCCATCTGTCAGTGGAACCCGGACATGTACGGCGCGAACCAGGATCACCCCGCCGCCAAAGCCTATTATGACAGCATTTTCAGGCTGTATGTCGAGTGGGGCGTGGACTTTGTGAAGTGCGACGACATCGCCCGGGAGTATCCCCGCTGCAAGCGCGAGATCGAGCTGATCTCCACGGCCTGTCGGAGCTGCGGGCGGGACATGGTTTTAAGCCTTTCTCCCGGCCCGGCGCCGTTCTCGGAGGCGGAGCACCTGAAAACCTGGGCGAACATGTGGCGCATCACCGACGACTTCTGGGACGACTGGACCCTGTTGAAGGGCATGTTCGAGCGGGCCGCGAAGTGGTGTGTTCACGCGGGCCCCGGACACTGGCCGGACGCAGACATGCTGCCCTTCGGCGCAATTCGGCAATGTGGCGCGGAGACAGCCGCCGGACGATGGACGCGATTCACCCGGGACGAGCAGCGCACATTGATGACCCTGTGGTGCATGCTGCGCTCGCCGCTGATGATGGGCGGGGAGCTGACCCGGTGCGACGACTTCACGCTGTCGCTGCTCACCAATGCGGATGTATTGTGCCTTCAAAGGGAGAGCTTCTGCGCGCATCCGCTGTGGACGACTGAGGACGAAGCTGTGTGGATTGCGCCCCGGAAGGACGGAAAGGGCTTGTATGTGGCGGCATTCAACCTTTCGGACACGCGCAGGAGCGTGTCGATCGCGCCGGAAGTGATCGAGACGCCCGTGGTTCGCGCAGTGGAGCTGTGGACGGGCGCTTGCGTCTCAACCCTGTCCGCGGAGCTTGAACCGCATGCCTGCGCGGTATGGCGCGTGGAGGCCGCCCGGTGAAAGCCCGGACACAAGGAGGATACGATGAAAAACGCAAGAATCATCCTGGATAAGGATTATACCATCGGCCGTATCGACCCGCGCATCTACGGCTCGTTCATCGAGCACCTGGGCCGCGCGGTGTACGGCGGCATCTACGAGCCCGGCCATCCCCAGGCGGACGAGCAGGGCTTCCGCAGGGACGTGCTGGAGAAGGTGCGCGCCCTGGGCGTGCCGGTGGTGCGCTACCCCGGCGGCAACTTCGTCTCCGGCTTCAACTGGGAGGATTCCGTGGGCCCCGTCGAGAAGCGCCCGAAGCGGCTGGACCTGGCCTGGTTCACCACCGAGACGAATGCGGTAGGCCTCCACGAGTTCTCGGAATGGGCGAAGAAGGCGGACACGCAGATCATGTACGCTATCAACCTGGGCACCCGCGGCCCGGAGAACGCCCGGGACATCGTGGAGTACGCGAACCACCCCGGCGGCAGCAAATTCAGCGACATGCGCATCGCCAACGGCGCGAGGGAGCCGCTGGGCATCAAGCTGTGGTGCCTGGGCAACGAGATGGACGGCCCCTGGCAGATGGGGCACAAGACAGCCTTCGAGTACGGCAGGATCGCCAACGAGTCCGCGAAGATGATGAAGTGGGTGGACCCGTCCATTGAACTGGTGGCCTGCGGGAGCTCGTCCACGGAGATGCCCACCTTCGGCGACTGGGAGCTGACGATGCTGAACGAGTGCTACGACAACATCGACTACGTGTCCCTGCACCGCTATTACGGCAACCCGACGGGCGACACCCCCAGCTTCCTGGCTCGGACGATGGACCTGGACGACTTCATCCACACGGTGGTGGCCATCTGCGACGCGGTGAAGGGCAAGAAGCACAGCAAGAAGACCATCAACCTGTCCTTCGACGAGTGGAACGTGTGGTACCATTCGAACGAGCAGGACAAGGAGATCTGGAAGCGGGAGAAGTGGGGCCCGGCGCTGCCGCTGCTGGAGGACATCTACAACTTCGAGGACGCGCTGCTGGCGGGCAGCATGCTGATCACGTTCCTGCGCAACGCGGACCGGGTGAAGGTGGCGTGCCTTGCCCAGCTGGTGAACGTGATCGCGCCGATCATGACCCGCAACGGCGGGGGCTGCTGGGCGCAGACGATCTACTGGCCCTTCCTGCACGCCTCGAAGTACGGGCGGGGCACGGCGCTGAAGGCGCTGGTGGACACGCCGGTGTACGATTGCAGCGACTACGAGGGCGTGCCGGTGATCGACGCCACGGCGACGCTGGCCGACGACGGCGGCGTGACCGTGTTCGCGGTGAACCGGGACATGGCGGAGGACTTCTGCCTGGATATCGACCTGCGAGCCTTCGGCGATATGAGGATCGCGGAGCACATCCTGCTGCACCACGACGACGTGAAGGCGGTCAATACCGAGGAGAAACCGATGAACGTCGCTCCCACCGTCGGCCCCGGCGGCAAGGTGGACGGTGGCCGCGCCAAGGTGAAGATCCCGGCGCTGAGCTGGAATGTGCTGAGGTTCACAGAGTAGCCCCCATCTTTCAAGGGCAAACAAATTCATAACCTACTCCACAGTTCATCTTTGGAACCATAGCAAAACCAATAACAGGCAAAACTTGAAAACTGTCCCAGTAGACGCCCACGCGATCGCGTGAGACCGGCAAGCCCGCGACAGGGCTAAACGCGGGCGACACGTGGCGTTTGTAATTCTAAAGAGGCAACACTCCTTCAAAGCCCGGCACGGTGCCGAAGCGCGAAGGGGTGTTGCTGTATTCTATAAAGCCTGGATAATGCGGCTTTTCATCAGCAGGAAAAAAGAAATCTGATTCATCCATATTTATAGGTTCCTTGAGCACTGTCTGTCAAGGCGCGGAATCAGCCGTATCTTCCTGCAAACGGACAGGGACATGCCCGCCTATGCGTTTTATAAAAACAGGGGCTTTCAGGAGATGGAAGGGCACGTTTCCTTTGTAAAAAGGATTTAGGGCGCGAACCTCACTAAATGAAATAATCGA
>Ga0310691_10007997_pt1 | contig 10938 bp, 11 predicted proteins | sample 176DNAGHGlowgp2_FD_203887 | JGI IMG/M metagenome (GOLD analysis project Ga0310691, IMG submission 203887) | Sheep rumen microbial communities from Palmerston North, Manawatu-Wanganui, New Zealand - 1766 DNA GHGlow gp2 (v2) (version 2) | ecosystem: Host-associated > Mammals > Digestive system >... | reverse complement strand
GTTTTTCCATACCGGTTTCATGCGGGATTCCCACCAGCGCCCGCTCTCTTGAAATGAAATAACGGATGTACTCCTCTTCCGCTCCGCTTTTTTTGTATACATGCATTCTATCTTCAGTTCCGCCTTCCCGTCAATCTTTTTTCATTTATTTTCTGAAATTTATTTGATTTTCTTTCATTCTATGAAAATTGTTTCTTTCTGTCTCCTTAATAAGGAAAGATGGTCCGTCCAGACAGAAAAGCAGAGAATTCAAGTCTGAAAAAAAGACGTTGACACCGTTTGATGCGGTGTGTAAAATGTGGGCATTGAGGCAAGGGTGCCCAACGGGTGCCCCTGCCTTTTCTTGTAAAAAGGCCGGCGGAAACCCTGAATTCACAGCTGTGAAAGTCTTTCTTTCATATAAATTCAGGAGGATGGAAATATGGATGAAACATTGCGGACACTCGTAAGCACGGAAGTATTCAGTGTCTGGTTCCTGGCCGGAGCAGCGCTGGTATTCTGGATGCAGGCCGGATTTGCCATGGTCGAGGCAGGCTTCACAAGAGCCAAAAACACCGGCAACATTCTGATGAAGAACCTGATGGATTTCTGCATCGGAACAATCGTCTTCATACTGATCGGGTATGGCCTTCTTATGGGAGAAGATCTTGCCGGCTTCATCGGCAGACCCGGCTTCGATCTGTTAACCGCCTATCAGGGATTTGATTATTCGGCCTTTGTCTTCAACCTTGTCTTCTGTGCCACCACCGCGACGATTGTCTCAGGCGCGATGGCGGAAAGGACAAAGTTCCTGTCATACTGTGTCTATTCTGCTGTCATTTCAGCTTTGATCTATCCCATTGAGGCGCACTGGATCTGGGGCGGCGGCTGGCTTTCACAAATCGGCTTCCATGATTTTGCTGGTTCCTGTGCCATTCATATGGTCGGCGGTATCTCCGCTCTGATCGGAGCGAAGATACTGGGAGCGAGAATCGGCAAATATCAGAAGGACCGTGACGGGAAGATCGTCAAAGTCAACGCAATCCCCGGCCATAACATTACATTCGGCGCATTGGGATGCTTTATTCTCTGGGTCGGCTGGTATGGATTCAACGGAGCAGCAGCGACAGATGTGCCGCAGCTCGGATCCATCTTCCTGACAACAACCATCGCTCCCTCCGCCGCGACGGTCGCCTGTATGATCTTCACATGGCTGCACTATGGCAAACCGGATGTTTCGATGTGCCTCAACGCTTCCCTGGCCGGACTTGTAGCGATTACCGCCGGCTGCGATGTGACTGACACCTTCGGTTCTCTTGTCATCGGCACTGTCGCCGGCCTGCTGGTTGTCTTCGGCGTCTGGCTGCTGGACAGTGTTCTGCATATCGATGATCCGGTCGGCGCAGTCGCGGTCCACTGCTGCAACGGTCTTTGGGGTACGATTGCCGTCGGTCTGTTTGCGACAGACACAGCTCCCAGCTATGGCATCGCGGATTCAAGCGGCGCTGTGATGAACGGTCTCTTCTATGGCGGCGGTCTGAAACTTCTTGGCATTCAGCTCAGCGGTGTTGTGAGTGTAGCGTTATGGACAGCCGTTACCATGACCCTTGTCTTCCTGGCCATTAAAGCCGTCTTCGGCCTGCGGGTCAGCCGCGAAGAAGAACAGCTTGGCCTGGATGTGACAGAACATGGTCTGACAAGTGCCTACGCCGGATTTGCGATGACTCCGGAATATCTTGAAGAAGGTCCTGTCAGTGTCACAGAAACGATTCCGGTGATTTCTGAAAGCGAGCCGGTGCCGGTTTATACAAAGAAAGAATCTGTCCCCGGCGCGCCAAAGATTTCCAAGGTCGAAATCATTTGCCGCGAATCTTATGTGGAGCCTCTCAAAAACGCGCTTGTGGGCATCGGTATTACCGGCATGACAATCACTCATGTGCTTGGCTGCGGCGCTCAGAAAGGAAAGCCTGAATATTACAGAGGCGTTGCGACCGAAGCCAGTCTGCTGCCCAAGGTGCAGTTTGATATCGTCGTTTCCAAAGTACCTGTGCGCACCGTCATTAATACCGCGAAGAAAGTTCTCTACACAGGTCATATCGGAGACGGCAAGATCTTCGTCTATGACGTTGAAAATGTCATCAAGGTCCGTACATCCGAGGAAGGCTATGACGCCTTGCAGGATGTTGAATAGTCCTGAATTCTTACGGACACAACTCTCACGTGTAAAAGCCGCCCTTTTGTCCACGGGCGGTTTTGCCTTTTTACTGCTGATACGGCCGTGATATTGACAAACAGGAGAAACATCCCCATTCACTTCATTTTTCTGAAAATGGATTTACAAGATCCTGAGAAGCCGGGATCTTTTCTCTTTCTGAAGTTCATACGATGAAGTCTGTCTGGAGTCATCAGTCGATACTCTTGCATAAACAGCAACTCGTTTGCGACTTGTTTCATCATAAAAATCTTCAGCTGATATAGCTGGTATTACATCTAACTCACCTTCAGCTAAACCAACATATCGCTCTCGTATCTTCCTTTTTTGCTCCTCAACGTTTTTGAGATGCTCTTATTAAATTCATCTTTACAACACAGTGGTTGCTAATACGGATTTCTGTTTATTACTATTGCCACAATCTTCTTATACGCCGCGTATACGATATCGCCAAAGAGGGACAGAATAGCAAATATCAACATTCCGACAAGCCTGCATATTTCAATGAAAGTGTCAAAGATCCGGTTTATTTCTTTTCCTTTTTCAGGTTTCGTAAACTCAGGCTTCATTACGTCTTTATTTGCATTATTAATATCATCAGGTACAGGCATTTCATCACTGCTCAGTTCTTCTTGCCTGTTTTTCTTTATTTCTTCTCTCTGCTTCCATGAAATTAAAGCGCAAATAACCAGCGCTGCCACTTCCAAAATACAATCCAAAATCTCAACAAGTCCATAGACAGCAAAATACTCATAATGATAATCGCCAAATCCATTATTATATCTGTGCATCATTTACCTCCCGAATTGTTATGTCGTTTTATGCATTCCATTGTCTTCACAGCCGACTGTTATTCGACAAATTGCATATAGAATCCCGAGGATTAAATTCACATTCCAAATACACTCTGTAGCGATCTGACCTTCCACGATTTTTATACAGTTCGGACTCCGAAGTAATAGACGTTGCTTCTAATGTACGCAGTAAAACCACTGCATCTTCTATATCCTTTTTAGTTCCCGTTATTCTGACCTTTATCATGTTTTTTGCTCCAATTTATGTAATCAACATATCCTTTTTCCCATTCGATGACGGCATCCAACGTTCCTTTGAATGCATCTGTCGCATCGCAGTCAACAGTCTGGTATATTCCTTTACGCACTTCGGAGAAAATAACCATTCGTCCGTTGATTGCGGCAATTTTTCTCAGAAGCCTTTCCTTTTTTTGAACTTCATCATTCTTCATGTTCAGATATTCCTTGCTTTTATTCGCGCGGCTCTTCAGCAATAAAAACGGTTTTCATACTGCCCATTCCATTCAAGTTGAAGCTCGCCCTTACTATCGACTAACCATTTCAGTGTGTTTTGAAATGAGCTATCGGAATAATCCAGATGATATTGGTTATTCTCTTCATATGCTCCTAACGAATCCTGAAGGGCTTCTGCTTCCAGCTCGCCTTCTCGATACTCTGGCAAAAGTGAATAATCAAATATATTCATACGAAGCGGATAGCATCCGTGCCGGAATACAACTACTTCATTGCGTATTCTCCCTGCTTCGTCCGGTGTCAACAAATACCTCGATCCGGATGATGTGCCGGCCTCACTGTCATATTTTCCTTCATAACTTTCTGCCATCACCGTCATCTGACCGCTCATTTCCGAAATAAACCTTCTGGTTTCAGCGTCATTCGCGCCGAAAAACAGCGTCGTATTACAGTTGGAAATAATGGTTTCAGCGTTGCTTTGCCCGTAGTTGGACGCAATCTGTGTAATGTTCTGCACGATGATACTTGTATGTATATGGCGCTTCCGGCTATCAGACATATATGTCACGAACACATCCGGAGTACCGCCGATAACACCAAGAGAATGGAATTCATCCAGGATTACAGACAGGTCCTTCGTCATATTCGTGGAATCTGTTGCTTCTGCTATCTGCCTTGCTTCATCAAAATTTGCTTTTGCATCTGCAAACAGGAAAGAAAAGAACAGACTGGAGATTGGCCGTATATCCGCATTATCCTCCGATGTGATTAGGTAGTAAGCACTGAGCTTTTTATTTGCATTTCGAAGATTAATACCAGGATTAGACAGAGTATTGGCAAGATTTTCATCAGTGAATGCTGCCAGCTTTCCGAGCGTCCCAAGAATTGCTGATGACCGCACGTTCTCAGACAAGGCTTTCTGCGTGCATGTTTTGTACGCAATTTTTCCTACGTAATTATCAGGAATACGGATATCCGTCCTGTAAGCTTCCTCCACTTCCTCAAAATTCATGAGCAGTCGATGGACTTCCCGAATTGAATAAGGCGGAGCCATCCGTTCTACATTCAGGATCAGATCATTCATCATCAAATAGTCACATCCAGCAGCCAGCGCATCCTTCATTATTTTGTTTTGGCATGATTTTAATGATGACCGAACGCTGAACTCTTTTAGGAGTGCTACAGAATCAGCTTCTGGGAATATTGCCATATAGATTTGCAGTAACTTACTAATTACAAATGCATCATGCTGAAATGCCGCATAAGCTATCGTTGCCTTTAAATATCCTGATGACAGTTCGTACCAGAAGTGATCCCCGGAATCAGTGCCTGATGTATTATGCAAGAATACACTTACGAAAGTATTTAATCGTGAACTGTCCAAGCGGCCAGTCTCTATATCGATCGTTTCATGTATCAGATCCCAGTAATCCGATTGTTTTGGATTTACCAGGTTCAGAACTTTTACGTCAACATTCAGTTTCCTGAAAAACCTGGCAGTCTTCAGATACAGCTCGCCTGAAGGATCTGTAATAACCACGGATTCTCCGCGCCGGATTGCACGAACCAGCTCAGAAACAACATATCCACGGCTTTTATGTGTACCAGAAGAACCAATGATCAATGTATTTCTGAGTTCATCCGGATATTTTGGCTTTTGCAGCGTCACTGTCTTCTCCCCGCCGGACGTCAGTTGTCCCAGGATCGGCATATAATCGCAGTCTGATTCTATGTCAGTCACGCTGAATTCTTTATCTGCTTCTTTGCCTGTCATAAACTCTGATGTTCCGTATGTTCCTTTCCCTGAAATCAGGAACCCCCTGTCATCTTTTCGAAAAAGATTCCACTTCCGACTAATCCGAAATACTATAATCAGCGTCAGTGCTGAGAACAGGATCCAAAGCCGAAGCGTCAACGGTAGTCCTTCTGTAACCGCGTACTCAATTCCATTGAATTCATACTCCGGATCTCCGGCATGAGCCATCATCATGAATGAATTCTTCACACTTGCATTAAACAGCAATGCAACCACAAACATGCATGTGATGACCAATCCACCGAAATACAATCGATTTTTATTTTGCAGAATCAGTTTCTTTAATTGCCCCAGATTCATTTTCTTGTCTCCTTACCCTTTCTATTGCTGCCGTGATTACAAACCGGGTGAATGATTCATTATTCCTTCTTGCCGCCGCAGAAATCTTTTCATAGGTTTCCTTTGCACAGCTGATCGATGTTCTCTTCCTTCTGACATTGAACTGCGAATACGTTCCTCTGCGTTCTCCCTCAAGGTAACCATCCCGCCCATATACAGGTGGCTCTTCATCCAACATTCCGGTTCCCGAATCATAAATTGGTATATCCTGCCGGACACAATGTCGTATTGTTTTGTGCATCCAGAGCGGAGCGATAAAGCCATTCACCGGTCTGCCCGAATAATCCGGCATCGAAGCTTTGTAGAGTGAGCCAATTTCATATATCGGTGCATAAACCAGAGGCAATCCGGTCTTTGAACAAACCGCCTGTCCGGAGATACCCGGAACTGTTGTCGCAATTAGGGAATTGAATTCTGTACACAACTGAGCACCGGATGAAATCCATTCTTCGGTATCATGCGTTGCCAGAAAATAAAGACTGTCGGATCCGTTTGAGTTTGACGGCACGATATATACTCGCCCATATAATTCCTGGTCATAACGAAAGATATTGTGTTTTCTCTTCCCGGGATTTCTTCGATCCGCTTCAAGTTCTTTCAGCGCGGCCTGCTTGCCTCTGATGTGTCCATGTTTACTTCCCATGACCATTTCATAAACCAGTGCATTTCCGTCGGATATGACTATTGCGTTGAGTCTGTGAGATTCTCCAGAAACATTGCGAAACACATTGAACATTAATGATGCGGTCAGGTATTTGCTAAGCAGATCCACAAGCCGCTGTTCAAGTGGCTCGCTGATCTTAAGCATTCTGTTTTTCCCTGGATTCGCTGCATACACGATGCAGCATTCATTCCGGCGAAGATAAATACCGATGAATCTCGCACCGCGGATTGAATCCGACATTGCTGTTCCCTGGGCATTCAGGAAATATCGGAATTCTTCAGCGCGATAATAAAATCCGGTTCCCTCCAACTCACGCTGAATTTCATCGTGACTTAGCTGCGCGTATTCCTGTCCAGGTTCCTCCACTTTGAACATTGGAACAAAACTATTCATTAACTGCCCGAGCACCGGTTTCTCTTCCGGCAAGGCCGCAACGCCGGCACTGCGAAAGAGAGTGAGCGCCTTTACCTTCGTTAACTCCCTGTGAATATGTACCGGATTTGCTGTGCCAAATGGCCGTACTTCATTGACGGTCAAGTCTGAGCTATAGCCATGATCATTAAGATATATTCGACCCTGCCTTGTAAGAACAACCGTTTTGAAACGCGACTGCAGATCATCTTCTTTTATCAGATGCTGATTCAGTATTCTTTTATATGCAAGATCCGCCGTTTTTCTGTCGACGTATTTTACCGCCAACAGTAACAGATCCTTTTTCCATATCATCCGCACTGCGCTGATATGCCGAAGCATTACCATCGCAATCGAATTCTTTCTGATTGTCTTTCTTATAACTCACCTCCGTAAACCTTCAGTTATTCGCAGTCTTATATTCATCGTTGCTAATAAAACCCGGAACTGAATGTGTGGTAGATTTACCACGCACTGTTTACTTAGTTCCTGCGCCGGCACATCATAAGCAATCAGTAACGAGCATAGTGCGCCGGCAACTGGGATGTGTGGTACATTTACCACACACTTCCTGCTTCATTAGCATGCCGGCAATGTACTGATTATTTCTGAATTTTGCTTTGCGGGCCGGCATCCAATTTGTGTGGTAAAGTTACCACGCACTTTGAATTACCATCTGCGCCGGCACATCATAAGCAATCGGCAACGAGCATAGTGCGCCGGCAACTGAGATGTGTGGTACGTTTACCACACATCCGATTGCGGCTCACTACGTTCGCCGCTTTTCCTTACCTTTCGCCTCACACGTCCGAATTTCTTGATAAACAAGCAATTTCGAGAACCATAACTACCTGATATTTAACAACTTATAAATAATTTCCGTTTTTTCTGGTATTTATCAAAAGTGTTTTCTTTCTTCACTTATATGTCATCAGTTCCTTCTCAGAGGATGCTGCAAATAGATCTCTGAAATGTTCTTTGGCATGCTTCTGCGAAAACACGATGAATTCCATTCCTTCTTCTTCCAGGGAATCAATAATCCGAAATCCGGAGTGAATATCAGGAACCAATTTGCAGTTGTCACTGAGTCCCAGCTCTGGGAAAATCGTATTTATGATTCTGCCAGTCTCCATGTTGTCGTTGTCTCTGAGCCTGCTTGTGTATTTCTGCGCTCTCCGCAAAATAACGACTGCTAACGGCGGCTCCAGTTTCCAGAACAGAGAAAATCCAACTTTCTCCTGATATTTCTGAAGCTCTGTCCGTACTGATTTCGCAAGTATATATGAATCTGGCATACCTCTTTCAAAAGTCAGAGGAGTAAATACATGAAGTGAATGATCTTCGAACGTAACTTTGATTGGTGCCGGAATGATCTGTGTCTGAACGCCGAATTTCTTTTCTGTCGCAGGAGCGGAATACTCCAGATAGGAACGAATCAGATGGGCCGATTCATCACATTTCCCAAGTAGAGTGCTGATTCCTTTGAAATTACTATGGTCATACGCATCAAGGAATTGCTGTGACGCTTCCTTCAGAACGCTGATTTGTGCCATAACATCTGCAAGGTCCGGAACCTGCGTGGTAAAGTTACCACGCATTATTGATTGCCTCTCCTATCATGTGCAGGAACTGAATATACTTTGCACTGTCATCCTGAACTTCGTCCGGTTTTGCGTAAAGTTCCAGATCTCTGCTCAGATTTCTGACTTCTTTCAGAATCTTCGCTTTTGTAATTATCTGTTTTTCCTTATTGTTTCCGGATTCCTTATCCATGAGCATTTTCTGTATGGTCTTGTTCGTGGATTTGATTCCTGTGAGAAACCTGACGAATTCCAGTTTTGGCCTGTAATTAGATCTTAGGAATTCACTGGTCACTTCTTCGCCTTGCTCATTCAGGAAGCGGTCCTTGAGTACCTTTTTCATTTCAGCTTGTTTTTCATCTGACATGGATTCCCAGATTTCGATTGCGATACGTACTTCATTCCTGATCTCTTCCGGCTCATATCGGTGAATATTTGCCTGTGACATCAGGATCCTTTCCTCGTACTCATCTTGCGGTTTCGGAACTGTAATACACGGAATAGTCCTGCTCCATGTGCTGCCAGTTTCATCACAGAGGGATTTCCATGCGGCAAATCTTCTGTGACCAGAAAGAAGGTAATATATGCCATCTTCCTCATATGCAAGAAGAGGTTCGAGCAGTCTTCCGGTCCGTCGTATCGATTCCGCAAGAACATCGATGCCTTCAAGGGAACGACTATTCTTTGGATTCACGCGGATCCGGTCAACAGGAATCAACCGAACAGACCTGCCATTTTCTTCCATTGCTCTTCTGTATTCAGTGGACTCATCCACTGCTTCTAGCTGGTAGTTCTGCTCGTGAAGTAGTTTCGAGGTATCAATAATCGGCATGTGCATGGTAAGCCACCTCCATTGCCAGATTGAAATATTCCTTAGAAGTTTTGCATTTGGGAGCATACGCCACCAATGGCATATGTCTATGCGTTGCCACGTCAGCGTTGATCATTCTGTGGATCGCCGTTCCATATACCTGTGTATTGAGTTTGCCGGCAATCTCTTTCAGTACGTTTTTAACTTCTCCAGCCAGGTTAGTCCTGTCGTCGAACATCTGGCACAGTAAACCATTGATCCTAAGCTTTGGATTTTCATACTTCTGAACCATTCGGATTGTCGAGTTCACCATCAAAAGTCCATCCATGCTGTAGGAAGACGTGCTCATAGGGATTATTACGTCAGTTGCCGCGACAAATGCATTACGCACCAGTTCATCCATCCGCGGAGGACAATCGATGATCACATAGTCGTAATCATCTATCGACTCAAGCACTTCTGCCAGACGGTAGTGATTTCCTTCGGCAGCAAGAATCTTCTCTGCAACGCCAAGACGTGAAGATGCCGGAATTAGATCGCAGTAGTCGGTATTTAGGATACAATCGCTCACTGCTTTACTGTCAGTAAGGACATCTGCATAGTTGCATTCATTACAGCCATTACAGCCAAGAGAACTGGTTGCATTCATCTGGGGGTCACTGTCAATTAACAGTACGTGATTACCAAAGTTCGTGAACACTGCAGCAAGGTTTACTGACGTGGTCGTTTTCCCTGTGCCGCCTTTTTCGTTTGATACGGCAATTACCTTTTTCCCACTCATGATCTGTTGCTCCCCGTCGCCTGAGCAATGAACTCACTCGGCTTGACGTTACCGAGATAGTAACTTTCCGTTACAGCGGCCTCTTCCTCTTCTTCTGCCTCTACACACTGGTATCTTGTATCTGTCTCTGAACTCTTTTCTCTTTTCTCTATCTCTGTCGTTACAGATTTGTTACCGCCGGTTACAAGAGCGTTACCATCTGTTACAGCGGTGTTACATTGTAACGCTTTGAGATTGCCGCGATGCTTTCGTACACGTGCAGCACTTTCACTTTCCTTTCCAGTATTCTCTACTACTTCTGGCAGGAAGTACTGATCGCACTCTTCGTTAACTTCAATCAGCTTTACTTTCTGGAGATAAAGCAATGTCATTTCGACGTCCTCGACTTTTTCATCCAACTGAAGTGCCAATTCTTTAGCGAAGCTTGACTCTATTTTTTCAAACACAATGATTCCATCTGCTTTCAGAGCAAGCAGCTGCATTTTCAGATAAATCAGCATAAAGACCGCGCCACCTGCCATCTGCCGGAGTTTTTTCATCTTCAGACTGTCAAAGTAATCACTTCGAAGTTTCAGCCAATACATTTTTTTCCCTGTCATTTTTTACCTCCCGGAAAAATATTGAAATTAACTGAACAGGGGCCAACAAAAAATGCTGATTTCTCAGCATCGGGGTGATCTAAAATGGTCAATCTATGGTCATTAATTATGCTTTTTCAGCAATTCAGCGCAATAACATGCAATCATGTAGCACGCAAAATGCCACATAAATACGCGACTTACAGCATCTTGCAACATTCTGCAGTTCCCTTTTACTGGAGTAAGCTCCACTCGAAGGAACTTCGGATTATGGCTTAAATAAGCCAAAATCCGAAGTTTTTTTGTTCCCGCGCGGCCAAATAGCGGCCAGCTACTTTTCATAGTCCTTTTTGTGCTTGTATGCACGGCTGTAAACAAGATTCAGAACCTCCTCGTCATCTGCGCTGGCATACCACCTTCCGGCGATACTTTCGCTCTGATGTCCGAGCAATAATTTCGTCGCGGACGGATTCACTTTGTCTCTGCGGTTATCTGATAC
>Ga0310691_10007996_pt1 | contig 10938 bp, 9 predicted proteins | sample 176DNAGHGlowgp2_FD_203887 | JGI IMG/M metagenome (GOLD analysis project Ga0310691, IMG submission 203887) | Sheep rumen microbial communities from Palmerston North, Manawatu-Wanganui, New Zealand - 1766 DNA GHGlow gp2 (v2) (version 2) | ecosystem: Host-associated > Mammals > Digestive system >... | reverse complement strand
CTGCAGTGATAAAGAAATCGGATAGCGCAGCACCCCAGTATTTGCCGTTGCATGCACCCAAGCAAATTTCGGGGAAACCCGACATTTCGGCCAAAAAGATTTCGGGGAAACCCGATGTTTTGGCAAAAAAAATTTCGGGGAAACCCGATGTTTTGGCAAAAAAATTTCGGGGAAAAGCAAAAAAAGTGTATTTTTGCATTGTGATTTAATACTTGGAACCGTATGGAAAATGTGTTTAAACGCAAGTTGTACAGCAGATTGCTTAATTGGAAACAAGAAAGCCAAGGCCGCACCGCCATGCTTGTGGAGGGAGCAAGGCGCGTAGGGAAGTCCACCCTGGTTGAGCAGTTCGCAAAAAATGAGTATGAGACATACATAATGATAGACTTCAACCGCACCCCTGCACATATTCGTAGTCTGTTCGACGACCTGACCGACCTGACCGGCATCTTCCTTGCGCTACAGCAGCATTACCAAGTGGTGCTTAAACCACGCAAATCGTTGATTGTATTCGATGAAGTGCAGCGGTGTCCTATGGCTCGGCAAGCCATCAAGTACCTCGTGGCCGATGGCCGCTACGATTATATCGAAACAGGCTCTCTGATTAGCATCAAGAAGAACACCAAAGACATCACCATCCCCAGCGAGGAGGAACGTGTGTCGATGTATCCAATGGACTATGAGGAATTCCGCTGGGCGTTGGGCGACAAGGTCTCGACCGATATACTTCGACAGCTCTATGACAGCCGTAGGCCCGTGGGTCCCTCCCATCGGAAGACAATGCGTGATTTGCGTCTATACATGCTTGTTGGCGGTATGCCACAAGCGGTGGACACCTACCTGAAGACCAACAATCTCAGCCTGGTGGACCAAACCAAGCGGGGTATCCTTCGCTTGTATCTTGACGATTTTCAAAAAATAGATCCCTCCGGCCAAGCCGAACGACTGTTTATGAACATTCCGGCGCAGCTTAGTGCCAACGCTTCCCGCTATCAGCCGTCAGCTGTAATCGGAGAAAGGTCCGATGGCAAGATGGTCGAACTGCTGCAGGCTTTGAGCGAGAGCAAGACGGCACTCTTCTGCTACCATTGTACCGACCCCAACGTCGGAATGTCGTTCAACAAAGACCTCTCGCGCTACAAGATATTCCTTACTGACACTGGACTGTTTGTAACCCTCTGTTTCCTTGACAAGGATTTTACCGACAACATCATTTACAACAAGTTACTCAGTGACAAGCTGGAGGCCAACCTGGGCTATGTATACGAGAACCTCGTTGCGCAGATGCTTGCCTCCGCTGGCAACAACCTGTTCTACTATACATTTCCCAAAGACGAGAAGCACAACTACGAAGTGGACTTCATCCTTTCTCGAGGCAACAAGATAGTGCCCATCGAAGTCAAGTCGTCTGGCTATCGTACCCATCGTTCGCTCGATGCCTTTTGCGAGAAGTACCCTTCACGTGTTGGCGACCGCTTTTTGCTTTACACCAAAGACTACCAGCACGACGGACAGACCACCTGCCTGCCCGTATATATGGTCCCGTTCATATAGCAAAACCTAAGAGTTTAAAACCACAACAGGCGGAGCCGTTCAGCTCCGCCTATTAAGGCTTTAATGTCTTGGACTCTTTTTTGTGGGTTCTTCCACCCTTCTTCCTCTGCATGACAGAGATTTGAAATGCATGATGGAGGGATTCTTCAGCCCTTTTCTATTCCTGTCCTTTCAAGACCTTTCAGCGTATTTTTATCAACTGGGCACTCACTGTTTTGAACTGGGGCATGGTCTCGCCGATAGCGGCCCCGATATAGGTGGGGTCGCACACCGTATAGTTGCGGCCATCCAGCGGGAAGTAGTCCCCTGCCACCTCCTCGGAAAAGGCTACGGCTGTGGCTAGATGGCCAGGCCAGTGCACCAGCACCACTTCTAAACCCAGCAGGTCGCGAACCAGTATGCTATAGAAGATCGAGCGGTCTTCGCAGTCGTTTTGAGGATAGTAAAGGCTCTCGTCGCCAAACAGGGGCCGCTCATAGCCGAACTGCTCCTGGTCGGTGGCATAGTCGAAAGTGGTCTGTACGAAGTTGAGCAACATCCCGGCGGCATCCTTCTTGCTCTTGCCTCTTATCTGGCTCCGCAAGGCAGGATACAGCGTGGCCTTCACCCCGTCGCTCAACCCTGCCAGGGCATAGCTGTCCCAGGCATTGCTCAGCGGGTAGCCGTTCAGAAAGTCCACCAGCCCCTTGTCCACCTCCACGGTGGCCTTCAACGCGCTGTACCTCTTCGACTGCAATGCTCGGCTCCGCTTCGTGCCGCCGGTCAGCTTGGGCAACTGGCCCATCTGAATCCTTGCCACCTGCTCGCCCGGATAAGCCACTTCGCACACCTGAACCGAGCTGCCCTTCTTGCCCGAAAGCACATAATGGGGAATGCCGTCGACGGTGACGTAGGAGTAGTTGTAGATGGGCTTGTCAAAGGGAATCAGTAGCACCAAATGGCCATCTTCTCGGCCCATGCGCACGCGGTAGCCCGACTGTGCCAGGAGGTAGGCCTGCAGCAGCACGGCCTCGTCGCTCTTCTTGCCCAGCATCTGCTCACCGATGCTCCCAAGCAGGCATACATAGCCCCAGTCCGAAAGGCGCAATGCCTCCCGCTGCGCCAAACAGTCGTGCAGCAGCCCGTCATATTTCTCTTGCGACAGTTGTTTCCACACCTTGGCAACGTTTTTCTCATCCACCGACGGCAGACTGAACCTGAGCTCTTGGGCATCGGCATGTACGTTGCACTTTGTGCCGTAGAAATCGAATGCCACTGTCGGAACCAAAGGCTCCGGCGCGGGTATGGGAGGAGCTGGGATAGGGTCGACCTTCACCGGGGGCGGCACCACTTCGCCCTTAGGCAGCGGTGTCGTCGAGGGCGTTTTGTCAGGCTGTGGTGCTGGCGGCTTGGGAGGCTCCGGCTCCTTGGGCTTAGGCACTGCCGGCTTCACCCCCATCCTCGTCCAATCACGCCCGGCCGCCGCCGCATACTCCTCATTGGCCCTCTTGCGAAACGCCGCATACTCCGCCTCAGCCCTCCGCCTAGCATCGCCATATTGCTCCCGTGCCTGCCCTTTCTGCCTCTCGTACCGCTCCCGCATCTGCTGCCGTTGCTGGTTAAAAGCTGTGCTGTCCACCTGCGCTGTTGCATCATACGTCAGCAATAATGCCATTATGAGTATCATGATTTGTTTCATAATATGATACCTCTCATATTAACAGCTTGAAAAATTGGTATTATAATCGCCCCACAAATACATTTTTACAAGATGTGCTAAAATCCCAACAACTTATTACGACTCTGTTCCAAAAAGTACTTAACTCCGTAAGTAATCTATATGAAATTATATCAATATTGTTTTTGTCCTATATCCAAAAACTAGTTGTAATATTGCATGCTATTAATTTTCAAGTCGAATTGGTCGCATTTTGCAAGAAGACGAAGTTGGGCTAGTTACTAATCCATGAGCACAAACACCAAAATTAACATAGTAAATATGTCCATTACTGGCAGTGGTAGAACTCCAATAGGTACACCCCCACGGACTTACTGCATCACAACCAGTACTAAAACCGCCAATTGTGAGTTTGTTTGTACACATTGTTTGCAATTCGCTTAGTGTTGGCAATCGCCAGTCGGAGTATCCGTATAAGGTAGAAGATGTGCAATAGGATATTGCAGAGTTCCAACTCACTTCGGTTCCTATTGGTTCGGGAGCAACTCTGTATAGGTATCCATTATGTACAAATGTAGGAAGCCTCATATAGTCCATATTTACTGTTATCTGATTTCCATAGGAGGTCCCATTGACATTGGTAGCATAAGCACGGACATAAACAGTACCAGTTATTATGCTATCTATAAGAGAAGTATAATAACCTGTTCCTGATCCATCGCTAGTGTAAGCATATGCGGTGGTAAGATTGGGATTTGGGTAATTACTATAGCATATTCCACGGTCAGTAATAGGATAGCCCCCATCATCGGAAACAATCCCTCCAGAAAAGACGGAGTCCCTACTCCCAGTAGCCGTAACGGTTGACACCGTGGGTAAACCGCTATTGGTTGTAAAGTTGCGCTGTGTGCCATAAACCGTGCCGATGCTGTTAGTGGCGTAGGCACGGACATAGTAGGTGGTGTTGGCAGAGAGCCCGCTCATTGAAGCGTTGAACGCCCCAGTGCCACTACCACTTGAGGTATGGCTGTTAGATATAGTGGGGTATTGTGACGTACTCCAACAAATGCCCTTGGTTGTTACAGGGAACCCCCCATCAGAAGTAACATTACCGCCACTGACAGCACTGTTAGCGGTGATATTACTGACGGTGTTGGTTGTGACAGAAGGCAACCCATTGTTTGTTGAGAAGCTGATTTGGTTGGAATAGCTGGTGCCGACAGAATTGGTGGCGTAAGCACGCACGTAGTATGTGGTTGAGTGTGAGAGACTACTAATCGCAGAGGAGAATGACCCTGTGCCAGAGCCTACGACAGTATGACTACCAGCAATGGTGGGGTACTGTGAAGTACTCCAGCAGAAACCTCGTTCGGTGACTGCAGAACCTCCATCGTTGGTGATGTTGGCACTACATGTAGCAGATGTGGCAGTTATGTTAGATGCAGTTGATAAGGTAATCGTTATTGCACCATTGGAGGCCGTAAACTGATGTTCCGAGCCATAGCTTGTCCCATGTTGGTTGGTGGCGTAGGCTCGGACGTAGTAAGTTGTGCCAGCAGTGAGCCCTGTTATATTACTGGTGAAACTGCCATTGCCACTACCATTGGTTGTGTGCTGGTCACCTAGTTCAGGACTTCCCATAGTGTTCCAACATACCCCACGTGCAGTGACATTAAAACCTCCATTGTCTGTGATGTTGCCACCGCTTTTGGCGGAGGTGGCAGTGATGTTTGTAGGACTGGTCGTTGTTAGCTCGGGCAAACCGGATTTTGTTTTGAAGTTTTTCTGTGTGCCATAAGTTGTACCACAGGTGTTGGTTGCATACGCCCGATAATAGTATGTCGTGGAGGTTTGTAGATTCTGTAGAGTATGGGAGAATGAGCCGATGCCATTGCCGCCTGTTGTATGGTTGTTCTCCAGGGTGGGATTTTCAGATGTTCCCCAGCAGATTCCCCGTGCGGTAATGGCATCGCCACCATCGTCGGTGATGTTGCCTCCTACAATGGCTGAGTTATGTTTCACTTCGGTTGCTGCCGTCGTAGTGATAGTGGCTTTGCCGTCTTTTGTTGTGAAAGTCTTCTGTGCTCCATATACCGCTCCGATACTGTTTGTTGCAAAAGCACGTATGAAATATGTGGTTGCGGGAGCAAGGTCTGAAAGAGTGTAGGTGTATCTCCCCGTACCGGCTCCACAGGCAAATACCGAATCTTCCATTGTTGGGGTTTGATGAAGTGCATAGCAGAAACCTCTCTGTGTTACTTCATGGCCTCCGTCGGCAGTAACATTTCCTGCCACATTGGCCGTGAGGGCTGCAACATCACTGACTTCTTCGGTCGTGACCTTGGGCAGTAGAGAAGCATTGGTTTTATCGTAGAGTATTAATGTCTTATAGTCAAACGTCTTGCGCCCGAGGCCTTTTAATTGTTCTTGGGCGCAAGGCAGGTCCAACGAAGTGCCGTCAAGCCACAGATAGTAGCTCTTGTTTACCTCTTCAAAGTTGATACCTTTCAATTCGAAAGCTCCCAGTTCGTTGGTGATTGTAGATGCATGGACATGCGTTCCGTCCGTCACTTGAACCTTGACCCCTTTGATAGGTTGCATGGTACTTTTTTCAACCACAGTGCCTATGTAGTCGGTAGTGCTATAAATACCTTCCTCCTCTAATGTTTTGACACAGGAAACAAAAAGGATTATGAAAAGAAAGATTATTGCTATAATAAATGTGGAATACTTTTTCATGTTCTCAGAAATTTAAGGTGATACCTACCCCAGTAGTCATGGCGTATTCTGTCGGTATTAATGCAGGGTAATATGTTAGATGGCTGTCGCTCCTTTTGTATTTTGGGGTGATAGTAAAGGCTCGGTATAGGTTCCATGCATAAAGTGCAGCCGCAGCCGAAAAGCATGCAATATTTGCCGTTCGCCACAAATCATAATTGGCTTTCGCATTCTGAAAACTTGTGAAAGTGGTTTGAAAGTTGCGCATTATAGACAATTGCCTGTTGGCCATATAATAAGAGCCAACACCTCCACCGACAAACACCAGTTCTCCCATCAAGGTGAAAAGTCCTGACCCCACCCGTCGTTTGCCCATCTGGCCCAATCCTGGGATAAAGACGGACTTGAGCAATGCGGCACCGTTGCTGTATTTGTTCATATCCATGCATCCACTGAATTCGTCCCATTCTGGATATTCATTTCCCGATTTGGCCACTTGGCATAATACAGAGACGACAAAGCCATTATCTCTCCTCTCAACATATTCACATACTTTGTTAACGGGAATGTTGTATTTCATAGATACCGTTCCCCAGTCTTCTCCTGACTGAAGAGTGCGGTTTATCTCATCCCACGACACAACGGCACCAATGCGCATCATGGTGGAGCGGTAGACTTGTGCCAATGCGTTATTACGAGCCTCATCTACCGTGGTACCACCAGCCCGCTCAACCACATACAGGTATGTGCTGTTTCCGGCTTGCGGTGTATTATATGTCCAGCCCGGACGGTCGACACTTTGTGCCAGCACGCTATAGAATGCAAGCAATAGTGTTGTAAATATGATGATTTTTCTCATGTAATAGTTATTTGCATTTTTCAAAAAAACCAAAGTCTGCTTCTACATTGCCCGAAGAGGCCACTTGCCACAATACGTATAAGACTATCTTATTCGAAGTCACACTTTTTGTCTGCCATTCGCACACTTTGTTGATGGCAATGTGGCTTTGGTGGCTGCGGATGCTGAGGTTGTTCTCCACTCCTTGTTCAATGGCGGCCAGATCGTTCTTCGCATCAACAGGGAGCCCCATTTTCCAGGAACTTTCAAGTATGGCCATTGAGAAGGCCTGCACATATGCCTTTTCATAGGTCAATCCCTCTGCATGCGTGACACGAAAGTAGTAGGTGCCATTCTCTGGCTTAGGAATTTGGTTCACCCAATAGGGAGGATTCTCTTGTGCATTAGCAAAGAACGACCCCAGCACCAACAAAATTAAAGTAAAAAAGGCTCGCCTCATTATTGTGCGCTACTGAATTCCTTTTGTTTCTGTAGATACTCTTCAGCATATTTCCGGAACTGGTCGCGGTCGTATTCTGTACGCAATTTGTCGTTGCCAGAAATGGCATCAGCTAGTTTGTCGGCCAATTCATTCTTGCGGATTTCTATGACATAGTAATACTGGAACTCTCCTGTATTAAGTTGAGCGGCCTTTTCACAAGGGTTATCGGCATCGTCCAAGGCCTTGTCCACAACACTGGTGAACTCCCTTTCAAGTATACCTTCCAAGTCTGAACCTTTGCCGCTTTTGGAATAAGTCTTGCTGTAGTCTGTAACAAGTCCTTTGACTTGCTCGCCAAGGCGGTCGCGCATGATGGTTTTTGCCGACTGGATTGCCTTCCTTTGTGCAAGAGAAAGGTCGATATCCTTGCCGATGCCGAGCTGGCGAAAATACTCCTTATCGCTTGTGCCAACGCCAGAGCAGGGAAGGTCAAATGTTGCACCTGCGGGGTTATTGGCTGGGCGAGAATTGGCGTTTTTAATGGAGTCAAGGACCCGCTGTCGTTCCAGTTCCTTTTTCTGCTGCTCAAACTGCCATTCGGCCTTTTTGGCGGCTTTCTTTTCTTTGCGTGTCTGGGCATCAGTGGGAACGGAAACAAGCATCATCCCACAGAAAAACAGGGAGGCGATAAGTAATGTTTTTTTCATGTCTGTTGTGATTTATAAGAGTTTTAAATAATTATTAGGATTCTTTACTTACTTTTTTCCAACTGCAAAAATACAACGATTGCTTTATTCTTAGGGTGTCAGATGTGGACACATGCCCGCATTAGACATAGGGAGAGGGAGCTGCCTTACAGACATTTTTTTGTTTTGAGATAGAGAATAATGAGTTGATACTGTATGTGTTAATGGTTGTGATTTTTCAAGATACATTACCTATTTGTCTATCAGGCTTCACTCTATCAGTGTGGGGTTAATGAAATGATGGGGCTGAGACACATTGTTTCTTACTGGGGAATAGCATTGTACGGTGTGGATTGGGGAGGTGGTCCATAACTTTGTGGTGGGCTTGAGGCGGCAGCAAATAAATGAAGGATATGATAGAGGACGATGATTATGGGGCTATAAATGGTGTACGGCTGTGGGTGTTGGCTGTGGTGAGATGGTTTTTGGATACTGCCTTCTTTTAGTCTATTTAATAATATTTTGCGGTTGCAATCAACAGAATATTATATTTTTTTGCTGATTACAACCGCAAAATTTAGTATACATGAGGGCGGATGTGGGGGCGTTGTGGGAGAATTATATGGTTGGCGAGTTGCTAAAGAAGAATCACTATGAACTCACCTACGCAAAGTCCTACTTTTGGCGCACCACACAGCAACAGGAGGTGGACTACATTGAGGAGTGTGATGGTAGGATGAAAGCATACGAGTTTAAATGGAATCCGGCTAAGAAAGCCAAGGTGAGCAAGACTTTTGTCAATGCTTATCCCGGAGTGGAGGTGCAGACCATCACTCGTGAGAATTATATGGACTTTCTTTGATATACTTGGAATAGCAAGCGAAGAGGTCGACGCCGAGGGCGCGGCTGACTAGGAAGAGCTGCTGGGTGTCGATGGAAGGTTTGTTGAATAGCTTCTGGAGGGTGCGCGGGGTGGTGCCGATGCGGTCGGCGAGCCATTGGTTGGTGTGGCCCGAGCGGCGCAGCTCGTCGCGGATGATGTGGCCTATGTGTATCTGCATAGTGGTTGCTGTTGTGCGCTTGACTACCGAATCCCATACTATACACCCACGACCACAGACAAAAAAAAGAAGGCGAGCAATCTCGTCTCCAGTCTGCGGTCGTGGAATTACCTCTGCGGATAGACAAAATGCTCGCTAAACACGCGAGCATTTGCACATTGTCTTCCGCATAATGACCTTGATTGAAATTTTCCACGTTTCAGACTGGTCGGGACAATAGCAAACGCTATGTTAATATGTCAGTTTCTTAGTTATATCTTATTCGCTAGTGCCTGTTTTATTCTTTAAAAATTTGATTGCAAATATACATATTTTTTCGCACACGAACGCCACGGAATGTAAATTTAACAATTTTGTGCTAATTTCCAGAAACTTACGGCACAGTTAGCCTCAGCACAGGAAAGGGGATTCCTGTCACCTGCGAGACGAAAAAAGACTATTGTCCGACGAAAAGGCAGATGATTGGCACTCGGTATATAGTAACCTCTAGAAATGCCCTGAAAAGAGTTAAACATATCTAGCCCAATGGCAACGTCTTGGGTAAATGAGTGGGTTACAAATGACCCCTGTAACGCAAAACATAAAACGCACGATTTTTAGTGCTCACCATACTAAAGTGCTGCCCGAGGCGTTATACAAACTGTATGGAAACGGACTTTATCTTCCGCAACTGCGGACTGGAGCAGCTGGACAGCATCCTCGACATGGAGCGCGAGGCTATCGCGGCCCTACCGCAGCCCGATATGCTCAGGCGCAACAGTCTGGAAATGTGGCGGCGCTGCCTGCTGCCGCCCCACTACTGCCAAGGCGCATGGGTGGGCGAAACGTTGGTGGCATTTGCCGTGCTGTATGTGCCGCAGGCAGGCGACGGCGAGGAGCTGGCAACGCTGCTCCACAGCCAGTGGGCACGGCCGTCGGCCAACTACAAGATATGCATAGTCCGGCCCGCCTGGCGGGGGCACGGCCTGCAGGTGACATTGGGCCGGATGCTGGAGGCGGAAGCCCGCAATAGGGGCATCGGGGTACTCTGCTCCACCGCCTCGCCCCACAATGGGGCCAGCATCGCCAGCCTCCTCCGTCTAGGCTATTGCTACAGCCACACCCTCACCAAATACGGCTTCGCCCGGAACCTCTACTTCAAACCCCTACCCTAAACCACCACGCACAGCCGGGGACCGAGACTCACATAGAAACGCAGACCTGCAGCCGCCCATGAGGGGAGCCCAAGTATGGATGGAACAGCGGTGCTAAAAAGGCGTTTTTTTTCATCCAAAAAACCATTCATTTATATTAGGTTTCTACTATTGTTTATTTATGAATGATAAGTAAACGATAATAGAAAGATAATATAAATAGGGCCCACATTTAACAAAAATGAGTCGAAAAAAAGCGGGTCACTCGCGCTGCTATGGCGGGGGAGAAAAGGGGCATACGGCAGGTGGAGGGAGGGGTACGGAAGATTGGGCGGGACAGCCTTTTTGCAAATGACTTGCAAAGTTGGGACAGAAAGGGTGGAAAAAGGCACCAATTCACTTTTTTTTGCTATTTTTGCAACCGCCATAGGAGGCAACAGCCTCGGTGGTGGCCGTACAGCAAGACACATGGTATGAAACGATTGGCAGCGAAAATACTTGTCACTTTGGCATGTTCGATTATCATGCTGCATGCCTTTGTGCCCCATCACCACCACGACGTAGAGGGTGGCAGCGGCATAGTCTTCGAGACCGAGCTAGGTTGCCACTGCCATGAAGGAGGTGTCCATGACGACGGCGACCACCGCCACTCACACCATCCTTTCGACATCTGCCTGCTGCAGGAGATGCTCTCCCACCTGGTCCTTTCCACCAGCGAAGATCAACACACGCTGTCGGCCCTGATCACGTCCGAGTCGCACAATTACATATCGCCGGACATATTGGGCACCCCGTGCGAATGCACAGGGGTCACACTTGCCGCACGGCCTATATGGTGGCCCCCAGAAA
>Ga0310691_10007995_pt1 | contig 10940 bp, 10 predicted proteins | sample 176DNAGHGlowgp2_FD_203887 | JGI IMG/M metagenome (GOLD analysis project Ga0310691, IMG submission 203887) | Sheep rumen microbial communities from Palmerston North, Manawatu-Wanganui, New Zealand - 1766 DNA GHGlow gp2 (v2) (version 2) | ecosystem: Host-associated > Mammals > Digestive system >... | reverse complement strand
GATTTAAACAAAGTGGTTGCACAATATTTGCCCAAAATCATCTATACCGGAATATACTGGAATGAGAAAATGCGCAAATTGGATTTGTTTGTGCCGGTGCATCAAATCAATGCAGAATTGCGTGACAGATTTTATAACCAATCTCTATTCAGGGATATATTTGTGCTAAAACCTGAATATCAGAATCAGCGGCGTTGTCGATATGACAGTGCAACTGATACTTGGGAATATTTTTATAAGGAATAACAAATGATAAGTTCCCTTAAGAAGTATATTCCCGCTCTGGTTGCTGCCTATGTTTTCTTTGGTGTAGGATTGCTGTATTGGGCGGTTATTTATAGTGGTTCTGGGGACGGAGATACTTTGGAACACGTGCATTCCTCTTGGTTGGTTTATCACGGACAAATTCCTTATAAAGATTTTTTCCAGCACCATAATCCTTTGTTATGGTATATCGCGGCACCGCTTGTGGGGGCTTTTGAATACAGTTTACGCGCCGTTGATGCGGTGAATATTCTGACCGTTACCCTGACGGGGGTGACAACTTTCTTTATCTTTCGGATTAACAAAGATTTTTTGACTGATAAGTTGAGTGGATTAGTTGCTGCGGCATTTTTTATTTTACCGCATGAAAGTCTGTTTAATAAAGATTTTAAGCCTGATAATGTTATGGCCACTATGCTGATTGTCGGGATTTATTATTTGCTCAGCTATATCAAAAATAAAAAGATTGTTCCGTTGGTCTTTTCATTTTTGTTTTTATTTGCGGCATTTATGATTACGCAGAAAGCGGCATTGACCTTGCTTATTATCGGGGGAATCGGGCTATGGTTGATATATGAGAAAGAGCTCGTTTTGAAAGATTGTTTAATTTGCGCAACTCTACCGATAATGCTCTATGCGGCGTTTCTTGCCTTTTTGTGGTATGAAGGTGTGTTTGAGTTCTATTTTAAGGCTAATTTTGAACTTAACTCACATATTCCGGACATTTTTGATGTCAGACGATTTGTTTCCCCAAGTTTGGAAATGATGGTTCCCCTTTTGTTTGCCATTTATGCGCTGGCAAAGTGCACTTATAAAGGCAATGTTTATGTGAAGACGGTGAGTATGATATTTATCGGCGAATATCTGATACGTCTGTTTTATTTTACCCCGTTTCTCTATTACTACATTTTTTTACATGCTATTGCTTCTACTTTGGCCGGTGTCGGCGTTCATGAAATCATCAGCCGCAAAAAAAATATAATTTGGATATTTGTGATTTATTTTTTTACCTTGGGTGGCATATATGCCAATCTTTATAGCCACAGAATAACCGTTGGAGATAGTTATAAATATGGGGCTTCCGGATTTGTATTGCAGTATGTTAATCGTTGTGATTATGTCTTAAACGGCTATCGTATCGGCTATAATTTGTTTAACAAAGATGTTGATTTTGTATGGAACTTAAAGGGGCAAATTGATGTGATTGCCGATATGATAAAACTTTATCCGTTATCTGATTTAGAGAGTTTAATCCGCAAATATCGTCCGAAAATTATTTATGGCGGCAACTACTATGATACTTATCAGGAATATCATGGGCATATCGGACAATATCCGATACATTGGATTAGCCAACACCTGCTTGATGAGATGTATCAACCGCTTAATCGTGATGACTTATATATCCTAAAGCCGGAATACCGTCGCCAAGATCACGATTGCATCTATAATGCCAAAACTAAATTGTATGAATATCGCAAAATAGATTAGCAAAAATTTTACTTTCTTTTGTTTATTATCATGGTGTAAGAAGCTATAACAAAAGGAGGATATCATGCGCGTAATTATCAAATCAAACTATGACGAAGTAGCAGACTGGGCAGCAACCTATATTGCCTATAAAATTAAGCGCGCGAGACCAACGGCATCTAAACCGTTTGTTTTAGGTTTGCCGATGGGTGATACACCAAAGGGAATGTATAAGCGTTTAGTTGAGATGAACAGAGCGCGTCAACTTTCTTTTGCCAATGTCGTCATCTTTTGCATGAACGAATTTATCGGGCTTGATAAGAAAGCGCCGCAAAGTTGTCACAGTTATATGAAGGAATATCTGCTTGACCATGTGGACAGCAAAGTCTCAAATGTCTATATTTTAGACGGTAAAACCAACAATTATGAAAAAGAGTGCGAGAACTTTGAACGTGCCATTTTAGAAAAAGGCGGTATTGATTTGTTTGTCGGGGGTGTCGGATCGGATGGTCATATTGCGTTTAATGAACCTTTTTCGTCTTTGAGTTCAAGAACACGGGTTAAAACGCTTACAACCGAAACAATGAAAGTTAAGGCTAAACTGTTTGATAATGACATACAAAAGGTGCCGCATACGGTTTTAACCGTTGGTATCGGCACGATTATGAACGCTAAAGAAGTTTTGCTCTTGGCAACGGGCGAAGAAAAGGCTAATGCGACCAAAGCCGCGATTGAGGGAAGTATCAATCATCGTTGGGCTGTTAGCGCCTTGCAAACTCACCGTCATGGAATTTACCTTTGTGATGAAGGGGCCGCCTCTAAACTGGAGCAGGAAACAGTTACTTATTTAAAAGATATTGAAAGAAACGCGTATTAATTGGGGAAAATTTATGAAAGATTGTATCAAAAAAGCTGTCGTTGCTGATTATCCTGATTTGCTATTGATTTTTGACCGTTCGCTTCGCTCAACAGATGATTTGTCTGATGAGGATTGGCAAAAACTTTATAATCGCGTTATTACCTATTCTTATCCGAATTTTGATACGTATATTTATCAAAAGGATGGAAAAAGCGTTGCCTATATCAGCTATTGGAAAGAAAAAAAGTTGATTAAAATGCTTTATGTTTTACCTGAATTTGTTAATCAAGGCATCGGGCAAAAGTTGATACAGCATGTGATTAACACTTATCCTGAAAAAATGACAATAGGTGTTAAAGCAGGAAATGATATCGCTATGCATATATACACAAAATTTGGATTTAAGATCGTTTCCGAAGAAGAATATGATGCTTCCGGTATTTATTATCCGCATTATGTTTTAGAGCGAAAAGTCTAATTAATGAACGAAAATCAAAAAGTCGCTTACCCTAGGGTAAGCGACTTATCAATCAGAATGTTTTAATGCCGGCTTTCACAAAAGCATCATCAATCATGCGAATTGTTACTTTACCGACTTTATCCATCTTTAAGACATTGCGGCGACCAAATTCCAACAAATCTTTAGCTGTGTTAATGTTGGTCTCTTTGCATTGGCTAAAAAAGCTTTTCGGAAAGTTTTTATATCCGTCGTAAAATCTATCCAAAAAATTCTCTACTTCCATGCTTAAAATGTCTTCTTTAGATTGAGAAATATGCGGTATACCGCCAGAGTAAGAAAGCTCAAAATCAAAGGATTGAAGAATAATTTTGATCTTCTCTGCCAATGCCTTTTGAAATTCCTCAGATGCTGTTCCCTGATGTTCTTCAACATAAGAACAAATAAGCTCCAGAGAGCCTGTTTCCAATAATTGTTGTTCAAACTTTTTCATATACTTAAAGTTTTAAGATAATAATAGTGATTTGATAGAGAAAATAGTCTATCCCCCTATTCTTGTCAAGAAATTGTTTGCCAATGATTTAGTCCTGATAAATCGGGAAACGGGCAGTCAGAGCTAAAATTCGCGCTGCAACATCTTTAAGCACTTCGGCTTGTTTGGGCGTATTAAGTGCCTCTGCAACATCAGCAATACATTGGCCTATCAGTTCAAACTCCGCTTCCTTAAAACCACGCGTTGTTCCTGCCGGTGTGCCGAGCCTAATACCCGAAGTAACAGTCGGAGGCAACGGATCAAAAGGAATCGCATTTTTGTTAGCGGTCATATGCACAAGGTCTAACGCATCGGTCAATTCTTTACCGTTAATCCCTTTTGGGGTTAAGTCCACCAGAAGAAGGTGGGTATCTGTGCCACCGGTAACAAGTTTGAAACCGCGCTTGATGAGGGTATCACCTAAAACTTTAGCATTTTTCATGACTTGTGCCGAATAGATTTTGAACTCATCGCTTAAAGCCTCTTTAAAGCAGACGGCTTTGGCAGCAATAACGTGCTCTAAAGGTCCTCCCTGCATACCGGGGAAGATTGCTGAATTGATTTTCTTGGCGATTTCGTCATTATTGGTTAAGATCGCGCCGCCCCGTGGTCCTCGCAAAGTTTTATGCGTGGTGGTGGTGACAACATCGGCAAAGTTTAGGGGATTAGGGTAAAGGCCGCTAGCCACCAACCCTGCAAAGTGTGCCATATCGACCATAAGGTAGGCACCGCACATATCGGCAATGGCTCTAAACTTGGCAAAATCAATCTGGCGCGGATAAGCGGAGCAACCGGCAATAATCAACTTTGGCTTATGATTGAGGGCTAAGCTCTTAACTTCATTATAATTTATCAAACCACTTTCTTTTTCCACCCCATATTGGATAGCATTAAACCACTTACCCGAAACAGAGACTTTGGCTCCGTGGGTTAAGTGACCGCCGGCATCTAAGCTCATCCCTAAAATTGTGTCGCCGGGTTTTACTAGCGCGGCAAATACCGCCATATTGGCCTGCGATCCGGAATGAGGTTGCACATTGGCATACTGAGCGTTAAACAGTTTTTTCAGGCGTTCAATCGCCAATGTTTCAATTTTATCAACATTAGCGCAACCGCAGTAGTAACGCTTGGCAGGATAGCCCTCGGCATATTTATTGGTTAAGATTGAACCTTGAGCTTCCAAAACAGCTTTGGATACAATATTTTCGGAAGCAATCAGCTCAACATTATCCTGCTGGCGCTTAAGCTCATCATTAATGGCACTATAAATCTCACTATCAAAACTCTCTAAATCTGTCATTTCAGTCCTTTCTATTTATCCAACAGCTCTATTCTTTCCTGATGTCTGCCACCTTCAAACGGGGTATTTAAAAAGATTTCTATTCTTTTTATTATATCAGATCTTGCCATGGTGCGACCACCGAAAACGATTACATTAGCATTATTATGGCGTTTTGTCATTTCTGCTACTTCATCAGAATAAAGAACTGCTGCGCGAATCCCTTTGTGGCGATTGGCAGCAATCGAAATACCAATACCGGTGCCACAAATGAGAATCCCTAAGTCTGCTTTATGTGCCAAGATATTTGCAGCCATTTTATGCCCGTAATCCGGATAATTTACCGAGGTCTCAGAATTTGTCCCAAGGTCAAGCACTTCAAAGTTCTTTTGTTTAAGATAATCTATGATAAAGGTTTTCATCTCAAAACCGGCGTGATCGGAAGCAATTGCTATTTTCATCTGTTTCTCCTGATTATTGCGCTAGGCATAAGCTAGCAAAGCTACGGTAATTTGTCATCAAAATAAGAAATATGCACAGGATAAAATTTTTTTTGCATATTTACAAAAAAATCTGTTGACGTTCAAAATTTTTCATGTATAAATACAAATCACCGCGGTAATGCAGGTAGGTTGAGTTGGCCGGTTGGCAGAGTGGCTCATGCAGAGGACTGCAAATCCTTCAACATCGGTTCAATTCCGGTACCGGCCTCCAAGTATCATTTATTCCGACTTAGCTCAGCGGTAGAGCAATCGGCTGTTAACCGATTGGTCATCTGTTCGAATCAGATAGTCGGAGCCAGTAAAAAGCGTTCTTGTTCATCAAGAGCGCTTTTTGTTTATATGACGATTTTTGTTGCACTTCATGGTAAAATGAGTTATAATCGGTCTATAGGGAACAAAAAAGGAGAAAACCCATGAGTGATAAAGATGATGCAATTCAAGTGATTGCCGGTGTTGACGGTAAACCTGTTGATATTACTCCAGGAACAATTGTCATCGGTGCCGACGGTGAAATGTTTTGTGTTCAAGAAGACGACACAAATGTTGTTCCGGTTGACAACCAAAATCGCGTAGCAGAAGGTGTAACCGTTATAAAACCCGAAAAGAAGGATTTTACAGACGAAAAAGGCAATAAATTCAGCGCTTTGGTCTTTAAAGATGAAGAAGGTATTTTAAAACAAGTTGTTAAAGATAAAGAAGGCAACTGGTTTGTGTTAGAGCCGGATACCAATATGCTCTATGCTGACGGTCATACCGAAGAAGTCGGTAACAAGATTATTCGTGTTAACGAAGAAAATATGCCGATTGATGCCAACGGGAAACCGATTGGTATGGTTGCTCCGATTGAAGATGAACAAGGAAATCGCAAAGACGATGTGGCTGAAGCAATGAAAAGAGATAGCCAACAACACTTTGGAATTATCAAATCCAAATCAGCCTTGCAAAAGCTTTATGAGCGGATAACAGGTGCTAAATCCGAATCTGCACCGAAAGCTCCGGAGATTAAACGCGAAGCTAAAGAAACCACGCTTGTTCAATCGCAAATTGAGCGTTAAAATAATCCATAAGATGTATCAAGAACTCCGGTTTTGCCGGAGTTTTTTTGTTATCAAATCATTGACAAACAACAGAATCGCTGTTACATAAGTTATTAGAAAAACAGTATTTATGTAAACTTTATTACTATGCATTACTTTATCTATTTGTTGAAGAAGGCCACCAGAGTAGCGATTATCCAAACTGCTTTGATTGTGGTTGTGTGGGGTGTGCTTTATCATCTCACAAATTGGAAAACAATCGATTCCTACTTTTGGACAGGTGTCGCAGTTTGCGCTTGTAACAACCTTGTTAATAACCTGCGTGCACGTAAGATGAAGAATGTTATTCATGTGCAAGCTAACTGGGTTATAATGGCAGGCGTTGTTTTGGTGCTTTACCATGCTGGCTTTATGGCAGCGGCGGTGTTTGGCGCAGCGGCGATTTTGGCTTCTCCGTTTTTTGGGGCAACAATCTATGAAGCGTTTGTTGGTTTCACGTTGCTTGTAACGCTGGCACGAGCTATCGCTTAATCTGATGTATGGCTTGAAAAACCGGTAATCTCTGAAGGATTTATCGGTTTTTTGATGGCCTTGCATATATTTGTTTTCATATATTTTATTCAATATATAATATGCATCATATTGAAAATATTTTATTTATACTGTGGGCGTCGGTTATGATAACGATACTCAACTTCTTTATAGCTCAGCGGGTGGTCAATTTTTATCCCAAGCGCTTGTTCAACTTCCTCAGGTGTAAAATAGAAATTATCAAACCCGTCCGGCAGACTTTCAATCTTTTCCAGTGACACATCTGCAAGCGGACTTTTTGCCATTTGTTTCTTTAAGTGAGGCAAAAAGCGCTCCATAACAGAATCATTTTCAACATCGTTCTCGTTGTGATAAAAATAATAACCGTAATCTACCATGGAACGATCGGGGTGACCACGTGTTTTTTTGAACATAAACTCGCTAAAAGATTTGATAATGTAATGATTTACCCGAGCTTTATCCCCTGAAATATTGAAACCTAACATATAGTTCACAGGCTGATGATTTTCGTTAACAGCTTTGCCTTCAACCTTTACCCAATGGTTAGACCATTTATCATTAAAATCTATTACTTTATCAGGGCGAATAATAGATTTCACGGTGTGGTTCAGAGCTTTGCCGTGTGCTCTAAAGGCTTCTGTAACCAATCCGTTTTCTCGCTTAAAGATATGATTGTCGCCATAATTCATCCAATACAGGCTCACTTCTGAAACATCTTCGAATTCTTTTAAAAATTGCGGCATATTTTTAGCTTTAAGTGGAACAAGGAACTCATCTAAATCAATGAGCGCAAGCCAGGTGGTTTTATCTTTATTCTCTTTAACAATTTTATCATAACAAACCAGCTGTTTATTCTCTCCCGGAAGTTCAATATAAGTAATAAGACCTTTTTTGATATAAGGTTCGAGGTATTCTTTTGTGCCATCGGTGCTGTCGTTATCACAAAGATAAAAATGCTCTACCCCTACTAGACGATGATATTCTATCCACTCTTTTAAGTAGGGCTTTTCGTTTTTCATAATAGCGGCAATACTCAAGTAATATGGCTTAGAATGAGAAATAATCCAGCCTCCCCATAATCCCGCAAAGAAGAATAAAAATCCCCAAAAAATAAGCAACGGTTTATAAGATTTACGCATATTATATCCTCTGATTTTATACAATTATGCTATGATAACTGCAAAAAAAGACAAGACAAAACCAATAATCTGATTTATTTTATATGAGGTTTTATTAAAAAAGGTTTATTGAGATATAAAATTATGAGTAAATTAAAGTCATCCTTACCGCTTGCCATGTATAACACCGCGGCGTTCTTACGTTCGCAAATATATTTGTTACCGGTATTATTGTTTTTTTACCAAGAAAACGGTTTGACTGTCAGTGATTTTTATCTTATTCAAGGGTTAATTGTCTTTTTTGCCTTTTTATTTGAAATTCCGGCAGGTTATTTGGGGGACAAATTTCCACGAAAATATATTCTCATTACCGCTTATGTGCTGTTCTTGTGTCGGTTAGCGCTTTGGATATTTTTCAGAGGATTTGAAATTATTCTTATCGGGGAATTTTTGTATTCTTGTTCTAAAGCTTGTTTTGATTCAGTTTCTTCTTCATTTATCTTTGATATCTTAAAAAAGAACAAAGAAGAACAGAAAATGGTCAAAGCTTATTCTAATTTCAATGCCGCAATGTATTTGGGAACAGGAATTGCAGCTTTAATCGGTGCCGGTTTGTATGAAAAATTCGGTTCTCAGGTTTTACTTATCGGGGAATTTGTGATTTATTCAACAGCGGTTGTGCTACTTGCGTTTTTACCAAATGCTCATATTCCATCTCGTGAAGTTATTGCCTCGTTTAAGGAACGACTTGCGAATTTCTGGTATGCCGTCAAATATATTTTAAAATCAAAAACATATCGTTATTTAGTTATCTTTTCAGGCTTTATGGTCGGCGTATCGCACTTTTTCTTTTGGAGCTTTCAGCCTTTAATGAAGAACTCCGGTATTAACCCTAAAGTATCACTCACAGACCTGGCTGATACAATGGGGTGGGATGCGCGCGTATTTGGTGAAACCGTATGGAATTATATTGTTGCCTTGGATTGGTTGGATTTCATCAAGGTTATGGGCGTGGTTATTTTTATCAACAACCTTATCCGCTCGTCATTTAGCTACTATGCTGCTGCAGTTGCCAACAAGGTTTCACTGTTTAAGCTCGGTGTGATTTCGTTTGTGATGGAAATCGTCGGTTGCTCACTTTCGTTTATTCTGATGCGGATGGGCACTATTCCTCCGATTTATTGTTTGGGCTTTATTATCTTTTTGTGTATCTGTATCGGTTTGCAACTCATGTTTACAATCGCGCATATCAGCCGACTCCATCGCTTGATTGAGCCGAAAATTCGTTCGCTATCATCGTCGGTTAATATGATGACGGGAAGGCTCTTAACTTCGCTCGTGTTAATGGCTCCCAAATTTTTACTCAAGCATGAAAGCGAGGGTATGAAAATTGAAGTTATCGATATCTTTTGGATTTATATGTTGGTCTTTATCCCAATCGGTATATGGCTTATTTGCAATATCTACAAGTATAATGTTAAGGCGAAAGGATCGCTCATGAATGTGGGAGATAAGCGCTGATGAAGAAGTTCTTAAAGGTTATATCTTTAGGATTTACCTTAATTATAGAATTTTATTGCGTGCCGGTTTTTGCGCTTGATATCGGATTAAAAATTTCCGCAGCAGAAAGTTGGAAGACATGGGGGGATTATATTTTAGGACAAGATTTAAAATCCGGTATTGAGGCATTAGGGCACCAAGTCAAACCGGCTTATATCGGCAATTATTATCCCGAAGGCAGTCAAGCTACCGATGTAGATATTTATATGCACGGATTTGTGCCGTTTAATCCGCCGAAAGACAATAAACTTAAAGTGTTATATCTCTATTATCCGCTTGAAACAGCGAACACTGAAAAATTTAAGAATATAGAAAATATTCGTGAGCCGGAATGGTATTCGCTGCAGACAGAGCTTTGGGATTATGATTTGATTGCAGTTGCTTCGCCTGTCTACCAAAAAGAAATAGAGCGGTTGGGTATCAAAACCGTATTTGTGCCGCAATTTACCAATCCGCAAAAATTTTATTATGAGTTTGATGAAAAAGTGGCGCATGATATTTTGTTTGTCGGACGCCCAGGGTATGAACGAATCAGCGCCCTGTGGGCTATGGAAAGCGGATTTGATGTAGCTTTGTATGGCGATGGTTGGCAAAATAAGGCTCCGCTTAAATACTACCATGGTAGTTACATAGATAACCAAGAATTACATAAATATTATGCTTCGGCAAAAATTGTCTTAAACGATACAAGATCAGATATGAAGGCTGATGGATTTATCAGTAATCGTGTATTTGATGTAACAGCAAGCGGCGGATTTCTCATCTCAGACTATATGCCGGAGATTGAGCAATTTTATGGCGCTTCTATTCCGATGTTTAAGACCAAAGAAGAATTAGCGGAACTTTTAACTTATTATCTTTCTCACCCTGAAGAAAGAGCTAAAAAAGCTAAAGCCGCACAACAAATTACACTCAAATATTTTACCAATGAAGTGGCGGCAAGAAATATTTTTACAGCACTTAAAAAAACAGAGAATCTAAAAGATACGAATAAATTAGTATTACAGTTTCCGTGGGATGAACAAAGCTCATATATTGGTGATTATTGGCTGGGGCTGGATTTGGAAGAAGGGTTAAAAGCAAGCGGTTTAGAGGTTAAAAGCTATTATTATCATAACGGGTTTAACAAAGATTCTTTTTATCAGCAAGCGCAAAATCTCCTATATATGCAGTTTAAGTTTAACCATATAGAGCCGAGCATTGCGAATAAGACGAGCATTTTATATCTTTATTTTCCGACTTTTATCCCAGAGCGTGGCAAGTTTAAGAATAGCGAGGATAAATTTATCTATAACACTGATGCTTTCTT
>Ga0310691_10007993_pt1 | contig 10941 bp, 13 predicted proteins | sample 176DNAGHGlowgp2_FD_203887 | JGI IMG/M metagenome (GOLD analysis project Ga0310691, IMG submission 203887) | Sheep rumen microbial communities from Palmerston North, Manawatu-Wanganui, New Zealand - 1766 DNA GHGlow gp2 (v2) (version 2) | ecosystem: Host-associated > Mammals > Digestive system >... | reverse complement strand
TATGTTAAAAGCATGTTTTGAAGGTGAGTATGCTACTTATATTTTTAAAGCTAAAATATATAAAGGGCTATCTGAATTCGCTTATACTCAATATGAGTTAAAAAAGACTGCAACGGATGAAGAAAGAGATAGCGTAAAACAAGAATATAATGCCCTGGTTGGCATTTTTAAGTATCATAATATATTTATTAGGTCTGCTGTTTTAGGATACGCAGAAAGGTACATTAAATCACTCAGAGATGAGAATACAATCATTCAAACAGTTGATTCAATCGTATCTTCTAAGCCTCGTAATGATTTAGATATTGGTACTAAGCTAGGTCAGTTTAAAGTAGTAAATGCTGATCAATCTTTTATATTCAATACTTCAGATGTTAAAAGATGGGCTGGAGAGCCTATGAAAAAGAAAGGTTTAAAACCTTCTAAAGCTCATGAAAACTTTGAAATAATTAAGTGTGGATATGAGATGAATATAGATAAATTAAAAATTATAAAATGTAAAATAGAATGGAGTAGATTATGGCCAGACGAAGACATTCAAGAAGTCAATTAGTTTCTATAAAAGGAACTGTAAATTTAAAAATTACAAAAAATATCGCAACAAAAATACAAAAAGGTACAATCACACCAGTTAATCTTGCTAAAAATCTTGCTAGAACCAACGCTCAACATATGGCTAAATATTTTAGAAATGCTGAAACAGAGTTTACAAGACTAGCACGTAACTCTCAAGATTTACAATCTACAATAGAAAATATAAAAACTGCTTATAGATCACAGTTATTTAGAACAGGAAAAGGTTTATTATTAGCTGATTCTATGACTGATATGATTGAAAAGAAATTTTCTACAGAGGAAATAGAAGTTTTAAAAGCTGATTTAAATATAACTGAGTTAGATTTTACTGGTTGGACTTGGAATAAAGATAAACAAAGACTAGAAGATCCTACTCATAAATATTATATATCTATAGAAGGTCATGCTTCAGACGATGAGTATACAGGAATGAGCATAGATTATGGAACATTATAAACTAGACGTTGACGAGTTAAATAAACCACTTGACCTTGTTATAGCTGAAAGAGATTCTGCCAAAAAAGCTGCAGCTATAAAATATATGATTACTAACTGAGATAATTTACACTATAATGGTAATAATATTGATAGCTTAAATAAACCATTTAATTTCATTATCTCAGAAAGAGAATTAGGTAAAACAACCTGAGTCTGGATTAAAAAAGCCTTTAAAGATTTTTGTAGATATAAGCGAACAACAATAGTATTGCGTCGTAGAATTGCCGATATTACCGAAGCGTATATTGATGATATTGCTGAAGTAATTAATAAATTTAATTCGGAAAGAGTTACATTTGAATATAAAAAGACTATGGGTACTGGTATTGTAGATATTTATATTAATGAAGAAAGATTTATTAGAATAATCGCACTATCAAATCCTATGTCAAGAATAAAATCATTAATTTTAAGAAATTTAAAATATATCGTCTTTGACGAATTTATTTGTAATACTAGAGGTGGAGAGAAATACTTAGATGATGAGACTTTTAGATTTAAGGAATTATTTAATACATTCCAAAGAGAAAGTCCAGATATTAAATGTTATTTCTTAGGTAATCCATACTCTATGTATAATCCATATTTCGTATGGGTAAAAGTAGATACAAGACAATTATATCCAGGTTGTATTGTTAAAGGAGATCAATGGGCTGTAGAGTGTGGCGTATTGTCAGATGAATTAAGACAGTTTATATTGAATCGAAATCCTTTATATAAATTTGATGATGGATATAAAAAATACGCTTTCTTTGGACAAGCTATTAATGATAGTAATATTCAGTTAGAAGATAAATGTCCAGCTAAATTCAAGCTTAGACATGTTATTAGAATTGAAAGTAAGTATTTATATGTTTATTCTGAGACTTCAGATACAGGATATAAAGACTGGGATTTCACTATGTGGGCTTGTGTTAGAGATACATATGATGGTAAAAACAGAGCAGTATTCTGTTTTGAATTTAAAGATTTAGTTAATAATACAATACTAATGTCTAAAGAGGATAGAGCAAGATTTAATTATTTTAGAAACTGTATTAGATTTAGACGTATTAAGTTTGAAACAATAGAAGCAAGTTATCTTGCAGAACAAATTTACTTAAATACAAAGAACTAAAACAGTATAGTACACTGTTTTATCTGCTAAATTAATATGAGAAGTAAAATATTGTATAATAATATATACGGGAGTTCTTGTATACTAAGATCCTATTCTCAGATGTAGAGTGGACGACAATAGATTAGGTTCTACCACCGGGAAATAGAAGAATAGTCAACTTCAGGGATTCATTTACAAGGGCTTCCTTTTAATCAAAAACCATTATAGAAGTTAGAACAGTACAATATACTGTTCTAACAGTATAAATTTATTATAGATCATAGGAGAAAATCATGGCATATTCAATCGTTACACTTTTTAATGTAGGATTTGCAAAAGAACAAAATGCAGTCATCGACGATTTAAATAATTATTTATCAACATTAACTCCTATCGCAGAATATGTTGAATATCAATATGTAAAACAAGGTCTAGATATTGAACTTAAATTTCCGTTAAGTCAAGCCAATTCAAATAGCTTAACTTTCAATTATGTTAGAATTAAAAATTCTGATCAACCTGACAGATACTGATATTACTATCCAGATAGACCGGTTTGGGTAGCAGAAAATACTGTCAAAGTTCAACTTTCTCTAGATACTTTAAATACGTTTAGAGATAAATTATCTATGACAGATAAAACTCATATTTTAAGACAACATAAAGATAGATTCGTAAGACCTATGGAAGTTTCATCTAATCAGTTTATTGCAAATAGAATTGTAGATAAATACGACGAAGGTATTAATGATACAGTAAAGTATTTAAGCACAGGTAGCTTTAATGTAACTGAAAAATCACCTTGGTGTTTAGTATATATTAATTCTAACGGTAAGAATGTTTATGATACTTCAGAGATTTCAGCTATTGAATGTTATTTAGTTCCTAATGATACCACTGATTGGAGAGTTGGTGTAGGTTCAGAAAGAATTCAAATATCTCAAATTGTTAAAGTAAATATGGCAAGATTCGTTACTAATGACAATGCTAAATTCATTATTTACGATCAACCAAACAATACTCAAACAACATATACAAATACAGCAACTGAGAGACATCTATTAATTAGATATGGATCTAGAGGATTGATAGTTAAGAAAATAGATATTACTACTGGTAATGTAACTTCTAGTGACACTTATAATGGTTCTATTTCAGAGCCAATTTGTTTAGGTTGTATATCAAACATTTATTTGTCAGAACCATTGGTATATAGCGATATTTCTGGAGACTTCTATACAGCATTTAATGAATGTAATAAAACATATCAATTATATGAAGCTGCAGTAGAATCAATTATTAATTTTAGAGATGTTGATAAGACTCAAGGATATATTTGTAAGATTATAGAATGTCCATATAGTCCATTTAATTTAAATGTTATTTCGTATGGTCCAGGATATAAAAATATAGTTGCTCCAGAAGGAACTCAAGTAGTTACTACTGATAAACTAACTGGATCTGATAAAAAAGCTTTAAAATTATATAGCTTAGATGTTGAGTTTGAAACTAAGCTAGATAATATTAATATAGATGAATTAAGACAAGTAATTCCAGCGAATAGAATTCAAGTAGCTAAAAATAAAAGATATGAATCAAAATTATATAATTCAGATTATTATGGATATAATCTAACTTATGATTCATTCGTAAAACCTATTCCTTTAGAAAATATTCGTTGTGATTATACAAACTATCCAGTATTAAATGTAACCTATAAACAAACAAATACTTTAAATAGTAATTTATTATTTAAATTAGATGAAGAAAATATTACTTGAGAAAAGACTGATATTTATGAAAATTATTTAACAGTAAATAGAAATAATGAAAAACCAATATTTAATAGTTCTTATTTAGATTATATTAGAAATGGTTTAAGATATGATCAAAAAGCTAGAAGTCAGCAATTAACTAAAGATTGGATACAAACTGGTTTACAATTAGTCGGAGGTGTTGCTTCCTTAGTTGGAGGTATTGTTACTTCTGGTACTGGTTTAGGAGCAGTTGGTATTGTAGGTGGTATTTCTTTATTAACTTCAGGTTTATCATCTTCAACAAATATGTATTTCAATTATGCTCAATCTACTAACAATATCGAACAGAAGAAACGTCAAGCTTTAAATTCAGCTTCTTCAGTAAGTGGATCAGAAGATTTAAATCTAGCTGAATATTACAATGGTACAGTATTAAGAGTAAATAAATATCAAATGTCAGATAATATGCAAAATAAAATGTTTGATTTATTCTATAAGACAGGATATACTGATGATGTATATGCAATTCCAAACGTAACAACTAGAAGATATTTCAACTTCTTACAATGCGAACCAGATTTAGAATATAAATCAGACGCAATATTAATTCCATATTTAGAAGATATTAAAGCAAGATTTAAGCTAGGCGTTACATATTTCCATAAGCCTACAGAAGGATATAACTTCTCTCAAACTTATGAGAATTTCGAGAGTTGGTTGTATGAATAAACCATTAATCATAGCCGCACAGGAATATGCTGAAAAAATAAACAAGCATATTCCAGGATACACGGTAGAAAGAGCGTTAAAGATATTTGAAAATAATGTTGATTACATATATAAATGATTAAAGTTTTATACAAATTATCAAGCTTATATAGAAAATACTAAAAAATTATTTGCTATAAAAACCATAAGTGTTGATTATTTAGTTCAAAATAGTATAAAAATAAACACATATTACAATGAATATATGAAATGAAATGAAAAATTTGCATCTATTAACATTTATGATGAGCCTAGCAAGCTTGAAGAAATGATAAAAGAATCAGACCGTTTATCTGCTATGTACAATAAAGCTTTTGAGGATTTAAAGGCTGAAACTACAGCGATATATAAAAAATACTCAGTATTTCCAGGAAGTGAAACAACAATAAGCTTAATATTAGACAACTTTGTACGTATCGGAGCTAATTATAAACTAATGGCCGAAGCTCAAAAACTATTAGTAAATGAGGCAAGAAAGAGTGTAGCAACAGTAAAGACGATAGAAGCATCACTAAGGAGAAATAAGAATGAAAACTAAATTCCTATATGATTATGATCCAAAGGAACTTTTTCTAAAGTTCAAACACGTTTATATGAATAAGTATTATAATTTATTCATTAATAATTTTAAGTGGAATGGATTAGAAAAAGAAGAAGAAGATTATATAATGAGAAAATACTATGCTGATGGTACTTTAAGTGCATTCAATATGAAAAATATTGGAACTGTATTTGCTCCATATTCAGTTAATGGTTATGGATTATATGATGTACCAACAGACTGTATTGTAATAAATGAAAGAAATATTCCAGGCTTTCCAACAACACCTTTAAAGGTAAATAAAGAGATTGTTCTTGGTTATATACAAAAGAATAGAAAGTCTATCGCAAGTCTTGTAGATTTCTACTCAGCAAGATTAGCTCAGATTGAAATGGTATTAAATACAAACTTAGAGTTACAAAAGATGCCATACTTAATTGGAATCGATCAATCAGATAGAGCTAATGCAAACAATGTTATTAATAAGATATTAAATAATGAAATTGTAGTATTTGCCAATATGATGGAAATACAATCTGTAAAGGCCTTGGTTAATGAGTCTCCATACATATTAGATAAATTATATGCTTTTAAAAATAATGTAGAATCGGAACTCCTAACATGCCTAGGAATCGATAATAGTCAAATCGACGTAGATAAGATGGCAGTAGATCAAATAAATGCAAATAATCAAATGATTAATAATAATGCTAAAGGCTATGAAGATGAATTAAATAAATGGTGTGAAAAGATTAAAACTGTCTTAGGTAAAGATATGTCAGTTGAATTAGTTCAGCAACCTGTAGAATCAGTTCATCAAGATATGGATCATTCAAGATCTAATATGGAAGATAAAGAAGAAACTGGAGGTACTTTATAATGTATAATTACTTATATACTTTTAAAGAAGTTATTTTAGATCCATGGTCAATGACAAATCCTTATGGTCCATTATTTAATCATAATGGAGATGATACAGCATTAAATCAATTTGCTAGAGTATTATTTAGTCCAACAGACTTACCTACATGGACCTTACCAGCAAATCCAGATTATAAATACATGGAAGAAATATTCGAAAGAATTTGTGTATTACTACAAGCAGATGATGTATATTTCTGAATTAGTCAAACAAAATATGATTTAACAAATCAATTAGAATGGACTAAATTACAAAATGAAGCAAGTAATAAAATAATTAAATTATATGAAAAACTTCATGATACTAAAGACTATTATATAGGTTTAATCAAAGCACAAGAAGCATTAATACCTACTATGATGGATGATGTTACAAATACTACAGAAAGCTGGTTTAATGATACTCCACAAAATAAAGGAGAATATGTTGATACTAACTATACTACAACATATAATAAGAGTAAAACAAGCAATTCAGTTGGTAATACATCATTAAAACTAGAAAATGTTAGATTAACTATCTTAGACATTTATGATAGATGGTTAGATGAATTTAAAGAATTCCGTATATGGCTTTAGAAGAATTATTAAAATATTATCAAGATAGATTTGACTATCTATGAGAACATAGATTAAATCCACTCGAAATGCGTGAAATCGGGTGTAGAATAATATATATAAAAAAATTAATTAAGGAGAAAGCGGAATCACGTACCGCGTAATTGTATATGAGCTATTTAGAAGATTTAAAAAAATTATGCGCAAACATGGAAGAGGTTTCTCAGTCTAAAGAAGAGATTGAAAGAGCTGCTTCTATGAAAAATATTATTAATGGGCTAGAGGAAGAGGAAGCCCAACGTCTCAAAAATTTTGATGAGCTAAAGGCAGCATACAAAGAGGCCATCCTACATTCCAGCTTCGGCGACAAGAAGCCGATAGAAGTTACTACAGATACAAAAAGTATTAACTTCGACGAATTCTTGAATGACTGGACAGAAAAGCACAATAAGTAAGGTGATTTCATGACTCAAGATAATATAGGATATTACAGTGTTTATGAACATTTACTTCCTAATGGTTTAGTCTATATTGGAGTAACAAAAAAACTTCCTGAAAGACGTTGGAGGAAAGGTAAAGGTTACTCAAATCAACCACAGTTTTATGAATTAATAAAGACCTTTGGTTGGGAAAATATTGAGCATAAAATAATACAAGTATTTGATAATAGACATGATGCTTGGACATTAGAAAAAGAATTAATATTAAAGAATAGATCAAATTGCATTAATGTTAAAAATACAAGTATTACTGATAATGCAAAAATACAACGTCAAAAATATATTAAATTTATAGGAGATTTTTAAAATGAGTAAAATGACATTAAGTGGCTTACAAGATTTTGTAAGCGATTACGTATTAGCTGCTAAACAAGCAGGTGCATGGTCTGGCACTACTAACAACCTTTATGGTTTAACAGACAAGATTGGAAAGCAAATCACTATTGATGGTTCTTTCTCAGATAAGTTACCTGAATTAGATGGTGATGATCTTCCATTCGGACGAACTATCGAGGAATTCTTTTTAGATATCCCACTACCTGAAGATGCTATCGAATTAGAGGATGGAGAAACTTATGGTGTTAAATATCATAAGCCAACAGCTGAATCTCCAGCATATTCATATACTTTAGGAAGAAAGAAAATCTCTACTTCTAAGCCTTATGATGATGTTGAAAGAGCAGCATTAGGTGCTACAGAAGCTGGTCAATTCATTGCAAAGATTACTGAAAGATTATATAATTCAGAATCATTATACAGATATGCTCAAAAGAAACAGCTTATCGCTAACGCTATCGCAAAGGCAGAAGCTGCTACAAACGTAGCTAACCTAGAGCAGACAATTGCTATCCCTACAGATGATGTAACATCTGAAGCTTTCATTAAGCAAGTAAAAGAAGATGTTGAAACAGCATCATTCGCTAATGAAGGTCATAACCTAGCTAACTGTTTAATCGGTGCAGCTCCTGAATTAGTATTATATGTTAAGAAAGGTGTATTACCTACTGTAGAAGTAGAAGCATTAGCTGGTGCATTCCATGCTGAAAAGCTTGCAATTCCTGCAACAGTTAAGGTAGTTGATGATTTTGGTGATAATGAATCTGGTGTATTCGCAGTTCTTATGGATCCAAGAATGATCAAATTACACAACGGTTATAGAGCAACTAGAACAGATGAAAATGGTGAAGCTGATTTCGTAACATTCACATTACATTCAGAAAATACTGGTTTCATTTCTAAGTTCACTTATTTCAAAGCTTATAAAGCAGCTGAATAAGGTATAGTATACCTTATTCAATCAAAAAGTGAGTAAAATAAGGTAGCTCATATGGAGGAGCTTGGACTGGTTCCTTGCTCCTCTAATATTTAATTTGTGGTTATGCTTTAACCTAAAAGCAATAAGGAGATTAACATGAAACGTATGGTTTCAGATAAAACTATCCATGATTTTGAGGATAGAATTACAGCCTTAGAAGAAGGCGGAAGCGGTGGTACAGAGTATACCGCAGGAAATGGTATTGACATTACAGAAAATGTAATTTCATTAGCAAATCCAATTAACGAAATAAATGTAAACACAGTTAATACAGAAGGTGTATATATTAAAAGTGGAGAAGACTATATAATGTCGTTTAATCCAGGTTCAACTACTAATTTCTTATATATTACTGATGATAGTAAACCTTTTGAAATTACAAATTATACAGACGCAGCTGTTGTAATAGACGGTAGTGGTTTAATTTCGATTCGTACTAAAGATGGACAATCAACTACCACTTATACATTCAAAGCAGATGGTATTTACATTGGTAATACCAAAATTACTAATTAGGAGATAAAAACATGAGACGAATGATTTCGAGCAAAGCTCAAAAATATATTAAAGATTTAGCAACTAACCATCCAGATCCATCAGCAGAATGGGGTGGAGCTGAATATACAGCAGGTACAGGTATTGATATTTCAGAAGGTGAAATTAATATTGACGATACAGTAGTAGCTACTAAGACAGATTTAGAAGATTATGAATTAAAAGAATCTGTTACAATTGAATATACAAAATGTCCTCAAGATTATTTGGATCCAGATACTCAGGACGTAAATGCAGCAACTGCAGCATGGTTAGCTGATATGCCTATAATCTTAGCGTCAGGTTCAGCTACTGAAGCTACATTAAGATCAGCTGGACATAAAAATATTATACCTAAATTAACTAACGGTACAAAATTAAAATTTAAAGGATACTTTGGTTTTGTAAGTGAAAATAGTTCAAATATTTTTGATCATATAAATTACTTCTGTACAGATGCTGGTACTAGTGCGTCTACAAATCTATTCATTAGACATCCAGAAGCTCAATTTTATGGATTTAAAAATTCAGGTAGTCAACTAGTATTAAATGCTTGTAGAACAAGAATGTTAAATACATCTTTAAGTACTAAAGTTGATTTATTTAATAATAGTATTAACGTTATTGGTTTATCAAATAACTTATGAAGTACAGTATCATTAACTTCTAAATTAAATACTGCTTCTAATGGATTTGAAGCTGAAGGAATCTCAATATATGGTAATAATGTTGAGGTAGGTGCTAATATAGCAAATCAGTTAAAAACTCCAACTACTGCAGGCACATATTTATTAAGTACCGATGTAAACCCTATAACTTTTATACCTACATTCGCATGGTATAAGCAACCTATTTTTGCTAGAGTAGCAACTACAGGTGATTATGATGATTTAACTAACAAACCTACAATTCCAGACGCAGTAAGCGGAACTAATGATGGTACAAATTGGACAAACTTAACTATAGGTAATGATACTTATGCAATTCCACAAGGCGGTGGAAGCTCATATACATTTACTAATGGTTTAACAGAATCTAACGGAACTGTATCAATGGATTTAATGAATGACGGTTATAAACATATAGATCAATACGGATATACTACAATCAATTTAGGTAAATATGGTGAAAATATAAATATAGTAAATAATCATGATTATAGTAATTCAAGCTATTCACTTTTATTAAGTAGACAAGAAGGTATAAAATTATCTAAAAAATATAATGGCACTGATTATGGAATATTTTTTAATAAAAATAGTTATGATTCAAATACTGATTATCAATTTAGATTATATGCATATAACGTAGGTTTGTCTTTGCAATCAGGATTTGAAGTTACCAATCAAGCGTTAACTTATAATCATATTGATTCATTAAGTTCAAAACACGAGGTTTTAAATGTAACTGATAGTCAAGTTAAATATAAAACTGATAAAATGACATTAGACTCTAACGGTAATATGTCATTAGCTGGTTCTATTACAGCAACTAATATTCCAGCAGTACCTACAACTACAGACGGAACATATGTACTTAAAGCTACAGTATCTAACAGTGTAATAACATACGCTTGGGTATTAGAATCATAAAGGATTAGCTTATGGAAAACACAGTTATATGAGGTAGTGTAGGTTTTGATGTTGTTCTAACCATTACACAGACTAATGAAGTATTTCGATTAATTCAGATTATTCTAACTTGTGTTACTGCTTTTGTAGGTTTATGTTATACTGTCTGGAAATGGTATAAAAAAGCTAAAAAGGATGGTAAAATTACAAAAGACGAATGTGAAGAGCTGTTCAATGAGTTAACAAAGAAGAAAGACGACGACGATAAGTAGTCGTCTTTTTTTTGTCCAGTCACTAGCAGCC
>Ga0310691_10007991_pt1 | contig 10945 bp, 9 predicted proteins | sample 176DNAGHGlowgp2_FD_203887 | JGI IMG/M metagenome (GOLD analysis project Ga0310691, IMG submission 203887) | Sheep rumen microbial communities from Palmerston North, Manawatu-Wanganui, New Zealand - 1766 DNA GHGlow gp2 (v2) (version 2) | ecosystem: Host-associated > Mammals > Digestive system >... | reverse complement strand
ATGATAAAGAACAAGTAACAAATGAAGATATCAATAAACAAACAGGAGTTGTAAATCATACATTTGCATTCAAAGTACAATATGGACAAGCAGATCCATTACCATTAATACAATTACCACAAGGTAAGAATAAAGATACTTTAGCTGTAGGTGATGAAATTTGTATTAATGGAGCAACTAAAGAATGTTTTAACTTTATAAGATATGATGGGAATGATGTAGTATTACTTGCTAAGTATAATTTAAATGTTGGTAGTAATACACAACCTGGTACTTTAGGTATTCAAAATGCTTTGGCCATTGGAGATAATAATGATTCTTCATATCAAGTAGATGATAAATATCCAGCAACTGTATATTTCTCAGATTCAATGTATTGGAATGATGGAGGAATAAAACCTAAGTATGGTTCTAGTTATCCTGCAGATATATATGATCCTAGCTTTAGTGGAGCACCTGGTAGTGGAACTTATTCAATTGCTTATTATGTAGAACCATATAAGACATTATTAGAAGGAAGTAGTTATGGTGCTACAATAAAAGATATAAGATTATTAAAAGATTCTGAAATAACTGATCCTAGTATAGGATGTAGTCATGATACTTATAATTGTCCAGCAGGTTCATTTATTTTAAATACATCATTCTGGCTTCAAACTGCAGGTGTTTATGGATATGATGGACGTGATATGATTGTAATTGTTCGTTCATGGAATTATTTCAATTCTTCTATGTTTGCTAATAATATGGATGGAGTATATGGAGTTCGTCCAGTAATAGTAATAGAAAAAAGTAATTTAAAATAAAAGAATAGTTTAACTATTCTTTTTTTTATTATTAAAATTGTTTGGAAAAATACATATTTTATTGTATAATAAGTGATAGGGTGAAAGATATGTATTTAAAGGGAATAAACACAACTGGTTTTAAATCATTTGCTGATAAATTAGAGATAAAACTAGATGGAAAAATTACATGTATTGTAGGGCCTAATGGATCTGGTAAAAGTAATGTAGTAGATGCAGTACGTTGGGTTTTAGGAGAACAATCAGTTAAATCACTTAGAGGTGATGGGTCTATGACTGATGTTATTTTTTCTGGATCTAAATCTAGAAATCCACTTAATGTAGCATCTGTAGAATTAATATTTGATAATACAGATCATTATTTAAATATCCCTTATACAGAAATATCTATAAAAAGAAGAGTATATCGTAGTGGAGAAAATGAATACTATTTAAATGGCGAAAAATGTCGATTAAAAGATATTACTAATTTACTTATTGATACAGGTATGGGTAAAGAGTCATTTAATATTATTTCTCAAGGTGAAGTAGATAAAATACTTTCAAATTCTGCATATGATAGAAGAGTAATATTTGAAGAAGCTTCAGGTATATTAAAATATAAAAAGAGAAAAGAAGAGGCATTAAGGAAACTTGATAGAACACATAGTAATATTGATAGAGTAAATGATATTATTACTGAGTTAGAGATGCAAGTTGGACCTTTAAAAGAGCAAAGTATTAAAGCTAAAGAATATTTAGAAAATAAAGAAGGTCTTGATAAATATGAAGTAGCACTTCTTGCTTACGATATAGAAAACTTAAATAATGAAGTAGAAAATACTAAGAAAAGAAAAGAAAAATTAGATAGTGATATTCAAACTATTTATACTGAATCTAGTAAAAGTGATGCTAGAAGTTTAGATGATTCTAATAAGTTAAGTAAATTAGAAAATGAAAAACAAGAATTAAATGCTAAATTATTAAAGGTAACTGAGGAAAAAGAAAAAATAGCTTCTGAAAAAGAATTATTAAAAGAGAGAAGTAAAACTACTAAAGAAGAAAATGTTATTAAAGAAGAGATTAGAGTAGCTTTAGATAATAAAGAAAAGCTTTCTAGTAGTATTTCTATAATAGAAGAAGATATTAAATTAATAGTTAATAATGCTAAGAAATTAGATAACGAATCTATTGAAGTAGAAAAAGAATTACAAGGTTTAAAATTAAAGAAGAATATGCTTAATAATGATTATTCTACTCATAATCAAGAATATATTTCTACAATGCATAAAATAGATAATTTAAAAATTGAAATAGATCAAAATGGAGACATGCCTAATAGTGTTAGAAAAGTACTTAATAATACTAATTTGACTGGTATTCATAATACCATTGGTAATATATTAACTACTGAAGAAAAATATGTTAAAGCTCTTAATACTGCAATTGCTTCTAATAAGAATTTTATTATTACTAAGGATGAAGATTCTGCTAAAAGAGCTATTAATTATTTAAAAGATAGTCATTTAGGTAGAGCTACTTTCTTCCCACTAAATATTATTAAAGAAAGATATATTGATAGTGAGAGCTTGAATATTGTTAAGAATAGTGAAGATTTTCTAGGAGTTATGTCTGATTTAGTTTCTTATAATAGGGAATATGATTCTATTATTAGAAATCAATTAGGTATAGTACTAGTATCTACTAATATGGACAGCGCAACAAGACTTTCTCATATGATTAAAGCTAGGTATAAAATAGTTACATTAGATGGAGATCAAGTAAATGTAGGGGGATCTCTTACTGGTGGATCTATTTATAATGGAAAGAGTACAGTTATTCTAAAACAAGAATTAAAACATTTAGAGGATAAGGCTAATTTATTAAAACTAGAGGAAGAAGAAATTTCTAAAGAACTAATAGAAAATACTAATATAATTAGTAAGATTGAAGAAAAGTTATTTGGTATAAGTAAAGAAAAAGTGTCATTAAAGGAATTGCATGATACTAAGAATAATGAATTAAATGATATTAAAGAAAAACTAGAAATTACTAAGAAAGAATATGATTCTTTAAAAACTATTAGTAATAATTCAGTTAGTGAAAAAGAAGAAAAATTAATTAAAGAGTTCCGCGAGAAGGAAGCTTTAAAAGAAAAATTAGAAATCAGTTTAAAATCTATTAATAAAGAAATTAGTGATCTAAAGGAAAAAATTGAAAGAGATTTAGCGGATGATAAATTAAAAAATAGTGAATTACGTAATTTGGAGAAAGAATCTAGAGAAGCAGAAATATTTATTAATAGAAGTGATGTTAAATTAGATAATATGTTAGAGATTCTAGCTACTGACTATGAATTAACTTATGAAAAAGCAAAGACTGACTATGTGTTAGATATTGAACCTGAAGAAGCAAGAAGTTTAGTTAATAAGTATAGAGCTAATATTAAACGTATTGGTATGGTTAATATTGATGCTATTGAAGAATATGAAAAAGTAAATACAAGATATGAATTTTTAACTAATCAAAGAGAAGATTTACTTAATGCAGAAAGCACGTTACTTGAAATTATGAATGAAATGGATGAAGTAATGAAAGAAGAATTCGCTACTACATTTGAGTTAATTAAAGTGGAATTTCAAAAAGTATTTAAAGAGTTATTTAAAGGTGGTAAAGCAGATCTTAAACTTACTAATCCAGAAGATTTATTAAATACTGGGGTAGAGATAGTTGCTTCTCCTCCGGGAAAGAAACTTACTACAATATCATTACTTTCTGGTGGAGAAAAAACTTTGACTGCAATTAGTTTATTATTTGCAATACTTAATGTAAGAACAGTTCCATTCTGTATCTTCGATGAAGTTGAAGCAGCTTTGGATGAAGCTAATGTTGCAGGATTTGGAGAATACTTATCTAATTATAAAGATAAGACACAATTTTTAATAATTACTCACAAAAAGAAAACTATGGAATATGCTAATACACTTTATGGTATTACAATGCAAGAGTCTGGTGTATCTAAACTTGTTAGTGTTAAGTTAGAACAACACGAAGAATTCTTATAAAATAAAAAAGACTAAATGCCTCGCATTTGGTCTTTTCCTTTATATGGATCTTTTGGATCAATATGATCTGTGAATAAAATACCATTTAGATGATCTAATTCATGTTGGAAACAAATTGCAAGTTCTTCACGAGCTCTTACATGGATTTTTCTTCCTTCTTCATCATATGCTTCCATCGTAACTCTTGCGTATCTTGGGACAATACCTTCAACAGGACGATTGATTGATAAACATCCTTCTCCTTCTTCTACATAGATTTGTTCCATAGAGTTACTGATTATTTTTGGATTTATTAATATATAAGTTTCAAATTCTTTTTTATCATCATCAGGTCCACTTATTTCGTTAACTACAACGAAATATCTTTTTAAGATTCCTAATTGAACTGCACTCATTCCCATACCTGGACGTAAGTCATATTTTTCACTTAATTCATCTATTTGACTATCATGAAGATACTTAATCATAATATCTATTGTTTCTTTATCTTCTTTAGTTAAAGGAAATTCTACTTCCTTAGAAATTTGTCTCAATCTTTTATCTTTTTCATCAAGTATATCTTTTGTTTTTAACACTAGTACCACCTCAACGCCTATATTTTATCACAAAATAAAGAAAAGAGCAATGTTAATTGCTCCATCTAGTACCAATAATTATTACTAATAGAATGAATAATACTAATATAATAGCGTAGTTATTATTATTTCCAGTCATAGGATAGTAGTAAGTGTTTGTGTTAGGACAGCAAGATCCTCCACCATAATAATACATAGAATACCTCCTTTACTTATCTAATATAAAGTATGTTAATTTACATATTTTGTGAGTAATAATTAATTAATTTAATTAATTTTGTGATATATTTATTATAGAAGGGAGAATGCTATGAAAAAGGTAATTAAATATATAGATAAACCATTATTATTTGTGACAGTAGTTTTATTTATCTTTGGACTTATTATGGTGTTTTCTGCTTCTAATGTTACTGCTTATATGACTCATGCAGTAAGTCCATATAATTATTTTTTTAAGCAAGGAGTTTTCTTAATAGCTGGATTTTTATTATTTCTATTTATGATGAAATTTAATCTTAAGTCTTATGGTATATTTTCAAAATTCTTATTAGTAGGTGGTATTACATCATTAATTGCTTTATTAATTTATGGTACTGCCCAGAATCAAGCTGTTAGTTGGTTTGACTTGGGACCATTCAGTATTCAACCTAGTGAATTTATAAAAGTTATAACTATAGTTTTTTTGGCAGATTATTATGAAAAAAATATTAAGAAACTTGATAAATGGGGAACTAGTTTATTTCCGTTAGGTGTATGTGGTATTATTGCTGGTTTAATATTTCTACAACCTGATTTGGGTACTACAATAATATATTGTGCGGTAGTAGGAATCATGTTTTTAGCTGTTCCTATTAATAAAGAAATAAAATATAAAACTGGATTTGCAATAGTAGGATTAATTGCGTTTGGGGCTATAGTTTTATTTGGCTCTGGAAAAGGGGTTTTATTAGAAAGACAAATGCAAAGATTTAATTTTTCTAATCCATGTGCAAGAATATTGGATACAGGTAATCAAGTATGTAATTGTTATATTGCTATTAATAATGGTGGATTGACAGGAGTAGGATTGGGTAATTCTACACAAAAGTATTTGTATTTACCTGAACCATATACTGATTTTATTTATGCTATTATAGTAGAAGAATTAGGGGTAATAGTTGGAGTAATATTAATTCTTATATATATGTTTATTTTATATAGAATATTATTAATAGGTAGAAGAAGTCCTAATAATAGAGGAGCTGTACTTTGCTATGGAGTTGCGGCTTATATCTTCTTTCATATAGCTATTAATTTATTAGGAATTATGGGATTAATGCCTATGACAGGAGTTCCACTTCCTTTTATGAGTTATGGTGGTAGTTTTACAATTTGTTTAATAGCTAGTTTAACTATAGTACAAAGAGTTAGTGTAGAAAATGGCATGTTAAAAGAAAGAGAATAATAAGAAAGCAATTTGCTTTCTTTTTTTTATTTTGATATAATAATTCACTGCAAGGAGAGTTATTATGGCATTTAATGATATAAAAAAATTAAAAGAAATACTAGAATTAGGAATTAAAAATAGTTCTAATGTTTTTGTTGTTGGACATAATAATCCTGATTTTGATTCAATAGGATCTAGTATAGGACTTGCTAGATTAGTAAAAGAATATGGTAAAGATGTTTATATAATAGTAGATGATTTAAAATTAAATCTCCAATCTGGTATAGTTACTGTAATGGATTCAGTAAAAGATAATTATACTTTTATTAAGAAAAAAGATATAGATAAATTGGTATCTGACACTTCACTTTTATTAGTAACTGATGTTAATAAGAAGAGTATGATTTCTGTTGGAGATATCTTAGATAGATTTGGTGATATTGTTGTAATAGATCATCATACTGAAAATGAAGATAGTATTATAACTCCATATAAGTTTATAGATTTAGGTGTATCAAGTGCTAGTGAAGTAGTTACTCGTATATTAAATAGTTCAAAGATTAAGTATGATGCTAATGTAGCTAACGCATTACTTGCTGGTATAGAATTAGATACAAGAAGATTTAGATATAATACATCTCCTACGACCCATGATGCTGCAGAAAAACTACAAATTAACGGAGCTAATGATGATGATATTTCTGATTTGTTTTTAGAGGAATTTGATGATTATTGCAGAATAAGTAATTTGATAGTTAATGGAACACTTATTTATAAGTACAGTGATACTTTGGGGGTATCTTTTACTTTAAATAGAAATGAACCTAAAGAAATATATCGTGTTGAAGATTGTGCTAAGTCAGCAGTTAAAATGTTTTCATTTAGAAAGATAGATGCAGCATTTTCATTAGGATATGTATCAGATAATGAAATACATATTTCGGCTAGAGGAAATGGTAGAGTTGATGTTTCAAAAGTTATGATGGAACTTGGTGGTGGCGGAAATGAAACATGTGCTGGTTGTAAAGTTGAATCAGAAGATATATTTGAAGTAGAAAAGAAATTAATGGATAGTGTTAAAATGGGAGTTGATCCTAGTGAAAAATTATATAAAACACCAAAATTACTAAGAAAAAAACAAGTAAAAAGATAAAAAATATTAAAGAAAAGTTGGAAAACTTTTCTTTTTTTTCGAATAATATAGTAGGAGGTGTTATTATTACATTTAAATATCGTTATAGAAAACAAATTATTATAGGGATAATTATATTTATTATTATAGGAGGAACAGTTGGGTTTTTAATTTATAAGTTTAAAGATAAGTTTAAAAATAAAGATGATGATATTGTTGTTGAAAAAAGTATTACTAAAAAGAAAAATATATCTGCAGATAAGTATCAAGTAGATATTAAAGGCGAAATAAATTATCCAGGTATTTATAAAGTAGATAGTGATTTACGAGTGATGGATGTTATAAAATTAGCTGGTAATTTAACAGAAAATGCTGATACTTCAGTAATTAATCTGAGTAAAAGAATTAGTGATGAGATGGTAATTATTATTTATAGTAAATCTCAAGTAGAGGAGTTTAAAAAGACTAAAGAAATAGAAAAACAAGTAGAAGAAAAATGTGTTCAGCCATCGGAAGATTCTTTAAAAAATGATGCTTGTATTAATCCTTCTTCAGGAAATGGGAAAATAAATATTAATAATGCATCTATTGATGATTTGAAAAATTTAACTGGTATAGGTGAAAAGAAGGCTAAAGATATAGTTAATTATCGTGAAAAGAATGGGTTGTTTAAGTCGGTAGAAGATATTATGAAAGTAAATGGAATAGGTGAGAGTAATTTTGCTCAGATTAAGGAAAATATTACTGTGTGATTATCTGTATTATATTATTCTAATGATTGTAATAATTATTACTATATTTAGATTAAATATTAAAAGTACTTATAGTAATCCATATACTGGTGTAGTTACTAAGGTAGTTAAAATTAGTGACAAAACTACTATTTATTTAGATAATAAAGTAATAGGTAATGTTTATAAAAAAATAGATGTTACATTAGGAGATAAAGTAAAAGTATATGGTGAGTTTAATAATAGATATATAGCTATTAATAAATATAAAATATTAAGTAAAAATAAAAATATATATTATTTTATTAAAAGTATTATTACTAAATCGTTTAATAATAATCCATATTTATATACATTTATATTAGGTGATAAATCTTATGTAAGTAAAAAAGTGGTTAGATCTTATCAAGAAAATGGAATAAGTCATTTATTTGCGATTAGTGGAATGCATATTAGTTTATTAGTTTTAATTATAAATAAGTTATTAAAAAAAATTAATGAATATAAAAAATTTAAAATTACTAGTATTATTTTATTTATATATTTATTATTAGTGGGATTTTCTCCTTCTATATTAAGAGGTGTCTTATTTTATTTTTTATTTACCATTAATAATTTATATTATTTTTATGTCAAAAAGATTAATTTATTTATATTAATTCTTTCTATTGCTTTATTAATAAATCCTAATTATGTATATGATGTAGGATTTTTATATTCTTATAGTATTAGTTTATCTTTACTTATATTTTCTAATTATTTAAAAGGTAATTATTTTATTAGTCTTTTAAAAGTATCAATTATTTCTAGTTTGGTAAGTATTCCTATTACTCTTTATAATTTTTATCAAATTAATTTATTAAGCATTATCTATAATTTGTTTTTTGTTCCATTTGTTAGTTTTATAATATTTCCTTTTACTTTAATAGTATTAATTATTAAGCCAGTAGAACCTATTTATAATTTATTAATTAAAGTATTAGAAGATAGTTCGTTATTTCTTAGTAATATAGATTTATTTAAATTTAGTTTTAGAAAACTAAATATTTTCTTTTATATTTTTTATTTTATTTTAATTATGTTTTTTTTATTTAAAAATAAGAAAATTTATTTATATATATTTTTATTTTTATTAATAATTCATTTCTTTTTACCTAGTAATAATTATGTTGAATTTATAGATGTTGGGCAGGGTGATTCTAGTCTAGTTCATTTGAATAATAAAAATATAATGATTGATACTGGAGGTAATAGAAATAGAGAAATATATTTTTATAATATACAACCAGTGCTTAGAAGTAATGGAATTAATCATTTAGATTATTTAATTTTGACTCATGGAGACTTCGACCACATGGGAGAGGCTATTAATTTAGTTAATAATTTTAAAGTAGAAAAAGTAATTTTTAATTGTGGAACTTATAATAATCCAGAAAACAAATTAATAAAAGTATTAGATAAAAAGAAAATTAAATATTATTCATGTATTAAAGAATTAAATATCGATAAGAATAAATTATATTTCTTACAGACAAAAGAATATGATAATGAAAATGATAATTCAAATGTAATTTTTACAGAGGTAAATGGTTATAAATTTATGTTTATGGGAGATGCAAGTATTACTACTGAAAAAGAAATATTGAATACTTATAATCTACCAAATATAGATGTACTTAAAGTAGGACATCATGGAAGTAAGACAAGTAGTAGTAAAGAATTTATAGGTGAGATAAATCCTAAATACTCAGTAATCAGTGCTGGAAAGAATAATCGTTATGGTCATCCGAATAAAGAAGCATTAGCTAATTTACAAAGTTCAATAATATATAGAACAGATCAAGATGGTAGTATTATGTTTAAAATTAAAAAAAATAAATTGAAAATAGAGACTTGTAGCCCATAGGAAAAACTACACCCAGTGGATGCAAAATTATGAGAGAAGTAGATATGATAGAAGAAATAGATAAAACATACGTGCAAATAGAAAATAAAATAGCTAGTATTTATAAAAATAAAAGTAATAGTTTTTTTATATTTGCTTTATTGTTTAATTTAAGTTTAATAATAATAGGATTATTAAATAATTATTTTTCTATTATTTTTATAATATTATTTCAATGTTTTTTTTCAGTAACTAATAATATTTATAATATAATAGTTCAAAATGAGTCTAATGATTCATGTAGACAGACAATTCTTGCGATATTTACTTTTATAATATCACTTTCTGAGATGATTATATGTACAATAACATCAGTGATATTTAAAAATGTTAGTTTAGGATATTCATATATTATATTGGGAATATTTGGTGTAACTTTAGTACTAATTATAGTTTTATTTAATATTTTTCAAAGAAAGTTATTAAGAAGACGATAAGAGAATTATTTGAATCATATGTTGTAGACAATCTGAAATATTATGTTATAATAGAAAACAATTATATATTTTTCGGAGGATTTTATGAGAAGTAGTGAAGAGAGTAAAAAACTAGTTGAAGAGATAAAGGAAGTAATACTTAAATATTGTCCATATTCAGAAGATAGGATTGATCTTTGTTGTTGTGGAATAGGACCTGAGTTTGATGTTGAAATTCATTTAGGACCTACAAAATCAAATATATATTTTCTTTTTGGGAATCATTCAGCAAAATGCATGATTGAAGAACGTATAGAGAATATTGAAAATGTTAGTGTGGAAGAGATTGAGGAACTAATAGATTTTATTAAAAATGATCATGAGGCAATGATTTATAAACGTGACAAACATGAAAATAAAGCAGAATTTAAATTCAATATTAATTGGAGAGAAGAAGCATGTAAAGGAATTAATTGTCAAAAAATGGGATTAAAATTATTCTATGGTGGAAATATGGAATTGGGTAGAAAATATGCATATTTATTAAACAAGAAATATTGTAATTCTAGTGATTTAGCTACTAAGTGGGATTATATTGATAGTGTTATAAAAGATTATATAGATGGTGCAAGTAAAGAGGAAATTATAGAGCTTTTTAGTAGTATGCCTGAGAAAAAATTAAAAGAGATTTTATCTGCAAATTCAAGAGAAATAGTGGAAAATCCTAAAGTAAAAGAAAAATTATAGATAAAATAAATAGAACTATTTATAGTTCTTTTTTCATGGTATAATTAAATTGGTGATATTATGATTTATAAAGTTGGAATGTTATGTAAACATTTTAAAGGTAAAGATTTAATAGAAAAAAAC
>Ga0310691_10007990_pt1 | contig 10947 bp, 1 predicted proteins | sample 176DNAGHGlowgp2_FD_203887 | JGI IMG/M metagenome (GOLD analysis project Ga0310691, IMG submission 203887) | Sheep rumen microbial communities from Palmerston North, Manawatu-Wanganui, New Zealand - 1766 DNA GHGlow gp2 (v2) (version 2) | ecosystem: Host-associated > Mammals > Digestive system >... | reverse complement strand
TACATTGTCCAGCATGATTATATATGAAGTGATATCCATCTTTACATAAATCACAATTATTATTTTCATCAGTTCCAGCTTTACTACAATAATAACAATTATCATGACATTTTACATAAGTATCATTTTCTGTATTTAAGTAAGTGTTATTTGGAGCAGCACTTGGTAAAATACAATTTCTTTCTACAACTTGTGTATATACGAAATGTCTTGTTGTAATACAAGTATCACAATTATTAGCTGCTTCTGTTCCAGCTTTACTACAAGTTAAACAATATTTATAACATGGTTTATAAGTATTATCACTTTCATCTAAATATGATCTTTCGGGTTTTTCTGATTCAGGAATACATAAAGTACTATATTGATAAGTAAAGTGATATAAGTAATTTCCACTTGTATCTTTTGCACAAGTTTTACAATTATGATATCCAGCATAACCATATCCATAACATGTTTCACAAGTTTCATAACATTTTTTAAATGTATCAACATCTAAATAAGTATCATTTGGTTGACTTGATTCAGGAATACAATGACCTGTTTTATTATAAATGAAATAATATCCATTTATACATTTCTTACAATTATTTGATTCATTTGTTCCAGCTTGACTGCAAGTTTTACAATTGCTGTGACATTCTTTATAACAACCACAAGTTTCTTCATAATAATAATTATCTGGAATTTTAGAATAGCAATTTTTATCATCTCCGAAAATTCTATAAAATCCTGGTAAACAAGTTGCACAATTATTTGAAGTATCACTTCCAGATGTTGTACAAGTAGCACAATTATTATGACATTTTTTATAAGTATCATCACTTTCATCTAAGTAAGTGTTATCTGGTTGTTCTCCTTCTTTTATACAAAATCCTTGTTTATTAAAAATGAAATGATAACCAGATGCACATTTAGTACAAGAAGTACTTCCAGCAGTTGAACATTTAGCACAACTATCATAACATTTTTTATATGTATCAGTATCGTTATCTAAATAAGTATTTTCTGGTTGTTCACCTTCTTTTACACAATAAAGAGTTCTATTATATATGAAGTGATATCCTTTAGCACATTTCAAACAATTTGGATTTTCATCTGTTCCTGCAGCTGAACATGTTCCACAAGTTTTATAACATTCTTTATATGTATCATCATTTTCATCTAAATAACAATTTGTACATTTATCATTTTCAGAGATACATTGTCCAGTTTTATTATAAATGAAATGATAATAAGTATTACATTTATCACAATTATTTGATTCATCAGTTCCTGCTCTAGAACAATAATAACAATTTTTGTGACATTCTTCATAAGTATTAGTTTTATTATCTAAATAATAATCATGTTCTGATTCTTCTTTACTTATACATTGATGTTCTTTATCAATTGTGAAATGATATTTATATGTACCATTTTCAAAAACAAAGCATTCTTTACAATTATGTGCAGTTGTTGAACCAGCTCCATAACATGATTTACATCTTTCATAACATTTTTTGTAAGTATTGTCAGAATCATCTAAATAACAATCTTCTGGTTGATTTCCTTCTTTTATACAAAGTCCAGTTTGATTATAAATGAAGTGATATCCAGTTGGACAAGTAGCACAATTTGGATTAGTTGAATTACCAGGAATAACACAAGAACCACAAGTTTCATAACATTGTTTATAAGTATTGTCACCTTCATCTAAATAACATACATTACATTTTTCTGATTCTGAATAACAATTCTTTCCTCCATTATACATAAAGTGTAAATTGTCATTACATACATCACAGTTGTGATTTTTATCATCTCCTGCTTTAGAACATTTTTTACATTTATCATAACATTTTTTATAGGTATCAGTTTCTTCATCATAGTAAGTATTATCTGGTTTTTCTGATTCAGGAATACAATTTCCTTCAATAGTGTAAATGAAGTGATAACCTTTGGCACAAGTTAAACAATTATGTGTAGATGAATCTCCACCTTTAGCACAAGTTCCACAACTACTAAAGCATTCTTTATAAGTATTTGTTGTATTATCTAAATAAGTATGATCAGGTTGTTCATTTATACAATTTCCTTCGTATTTATAATAGAAGTGATAATTATCAATACATTCTGAACAGTTATTTTTTTCAGCTGTTCCAGCTCCTTTACATTTTCTACAAGTTGAATAACAGTCTTTAAGTTCTCCATTTTCAACATATTTACCATCTTGATCACTTTCATCAGTTGTTAAACATTTTTTGGTTTTATCATCAAAAATAAATCCAGTAGCACAAGATTTACAATTCATATTTGAGAAAGTACCATATCCTGAACAAGTAGCACATCTTTCATAACATGGTTTATATGTATTATCTATTTCATCATAGTAATAATTTTTTTCTACTTCTTTTTCTGTAATACATTGACCGTCTTTTCCATATATAAAGTGATAAATATAAGCTCCATTAGATTTTTTACATTCAGTACAATAATGATTAGTTGAATCTCCTCCTTTAACACAAGTTTCACATCTTTCATAACATTCTTTATAAGTATCATCATCTTCATCTAAATAGCAACGATTACATTTTTCAGATTCAGGAATACATTGTCCGGGTAAATTGAAAATGAAATGATATCCACTTGGACAAGCAGCGCAATTATGATGTTCTTCATCTCCAGGTCCTTTACATCTTTTACATTTATCATAACATTTTTTATATATATCTTCTTCTTCATCATAATAAGTATCTTCTCCGCATGTATCATTGTTAACACAATTTCCTTCTTGACTATATATCCAATGATATCCTTTAGCACAAGTAGCACAATTATGAGTCATACTGTTACCTCCTTTAGTACATGAACCACAAGTTTCATAACATTTTTTAATTGTGTTATCTGATTCATCTAAATATTCATCATCTCCTTTAGTATCAATTGAAACACATTGACCTGGTTTATTATAAATAAAGTGATATAAATAATTTCCATTTGAATCTTTTGCACATTCAGTACAGTTGTGTTGGTTGTCATTTCCTCCAAAATCACATGATGAACATTTTGAATAACAAGGTTTGTATGTGTCATCTTGTTCATCTAAATAAGTATTATCAGGTTTAGCACATGGTCTAAGACATTGTCCAGTTTGATTGTAAATTAAATGATAATTTTCTCTACAAGTTAAACAATTATGATATTTAATGTTACCATAGGCATAGCAAGTCCAACATCTTTCGTAACATTTTTCGAATGTTTGAGTTGTTTCATTATAATAAGTATAAGGATATTTTTCTTTAGCTTCTTCTTCAGTTAAGCAGTTACCTTTTACTGAATAAATCCAATGATATCCTGATTTGCATGTTAAACAATTATGATGATCAGAAGTTCCTTTTTGAGAACATGAACCGCATGATTTATAACAATCATAATATGTATTATCAGATGTATCTAAATAATCATCTCCATCAGCTTGTTCTTTTGAAATACACATACCTGGTTTATTATAAACAAAATGATATTTATATGTTCCATTTTCATATTTTCCACAATCAGTACATTTATGATCGGATTCTTTACCAAGAGCAGTACAAGAAGAACAAGTTTCATAACATTTTTTATATGTGTCATCTTCTTCATCATAATAACAGTCATCTGGTTTATCAGCAACACAAAGACCAGTTTGATTATAAATGAAGTGATATCCTGGAGCACATTTAGTACATGATGATTTTCCTGTACATTTAGAACAAATATCTTCACATTTTTTCCAAGTATCATCATCTTCATCTTTATAATATCCTTCATGATCTTCTTTGTCAGCAAAACAATTGCTTCCTTGTCCATATATAAATGAATATCCAGAAGCACATGAATCACAATTATGACTTGATGAATCTCCAGATTTAGAACATTTAGAACAAGTTGAATAACATTCTTTATATGTATTGTCAGATTCATCTAAATATTGATGAGAATCTTTTTCGCTGTCAGAAATACATTGACCTGGTTTATTATATACAAAGTGATAACCTTGAGCACAAGTAACACAATTATGAGTTGTTGAATCTCCACCTTTAGTACAGGTTCCACATCTTTCAAAGCATTTTTTATATGTGTCATTTTCTAAATAGCAATCATCTGGTTTTTCTGCATTAGAAATACATTGTCCAGTTTGATTATAAATGAAATAATATCCATCAATACATGAATCACAATTATTTGCATCACTACTTCCTGATTTAGAACATTTTTTACATTGTTCATAACATTTTTTCCAAGTATCAGTTTCTTCATCTTTATAATATCCATTATGATCATCATTATCAGAATAACAATTGCTTCCTTCTCCTTCTCTAAATGAATAACCTTCAGCACAAGTTTTACAGTTATGAGCATCTGAATTACCAGCTTTAGTACATGAACCGCATTTTTCATAACATTTTTTATATGTATTGTCGGTTTCATCTAAATAATCTCCATTATCTTTTTCACTTTCAGAGATACATTGTCCTGATTGATCATGAACAAAATGATATACATATACTCCGTTTGCATCAACTGCACAAGAAATACAATGATGATTTGTTGAATCTCCTTTTTGAGAACATGAACCACATTTTTCATAACATTTTTTATAAGTATCATCTTCTTCATCATAATAACAGTCATCTGGTTTATCTGAAACACAAACACCAGTTTGATTATAAATAAAGTGATATCCTGTAGCACATTTAGTACATGATGATTTTCCTTTTCCTGAACATTTTGAACAAGTATCATAACATTTTTTCCAAGTTCCATCTTCATCTTTATAATATCCATCATGATTATCTGTATCAGCATAACAGTTATTTCCTTTTCCATAAACAAATGAATATCCAGAAACACATGAATCACAATTATGACTTGTTGAAGTTCCAGCTTTAGAACATTTAGCACATGTTTCATAACAATCTTTATAAGTATTGTCAGATTCATCTAAATATTGATTATCATTTCCTTTATCTACACAATTTCCTGATTCTGATGAACTGAAATGATAAATAAATGTTCCATTTTCATTTTTAGCACAAATTGTACAATGATGACTACTATCATCTCCTTTTTGATTACATTTTCCACATTTTTCATAACATTTTTTATAAGTATCATCTTCTTCATCATAATAACAATCATCAGGTATTTCAGTAACACAAACACCAGGTTTATTATAAACGAAGTGATATCCTGGAGCACATCCTGTACATGTTGATTTTCCTGTACATTTTGAACAAGTATCTAAGCATTTTTTATATGTATTATCTTCTTCATCATAATAATATCCATCATGACTATTATCAATTTTATAACAATTTGATCCTTTTCCTTCTTTAAATGCAAATCCTGAGGCACATGTATTACAATTATGATTTGAAGAATCTCCTCCTTTTGAACAAGTAGCACAAGATGAATAACAGTCTTTATAAGTGTTATCAGATTCATCTAAATATTGATTATTATTTCCTTTATCGACACAATTTTTAGAATCCTTTGAAGCAAAGTGATATTTATATTTTCCATTACTATCTTTAGCACATTCATTACAGTTATGGTTACTGCTGTTTCCGGCTTTGTCACAAGCTGCACAAGTTTTATAACATTTTTTATAAGTATCATCACCTTCATCTAAATAACAAGTACAATTTTGTTTTCCTTCTGCAACACAGATTCCATCTTTTCCAGAAACAAAATGATATCCAGATGGGCATGATAAACAATTTGGATTAGTGCTATTTCCAGCTCCTTTACAAGTTTTACATTTAGAATAACATTTTTTATAAGTATCATCTTCTTCATCATAATATGTATTATCAGGTTTTTCAGATTCTGGAATACAATTACCAGCTTTAGAATAGATGAAATGATATCCTTTAGCACAAGTATTACAATTATGATTTGAAGAAGTTCCATGTTTTGAACAAGTAGCACATGATTTATAACATTCTTTATAAGTATTATCACTATTATCTAAATAAGTTCCGTTTGGTTGTTCAGCAATACATTGTCCTGAAGATCCATAGAAATGATAAACATATTTTCCATTAGTTTTTAAACATTCTGTACATTTATGAGATTCGGAAGTTCCAGCTCCTGAACAGGCGTTACAAGTTTCATAACATTTTTTATATGTGTCGTCATCTTCGTCATAATATGTGTCATCTGGTTTTTCTGATGGTAAGATACATTGACCTTTTTTATTATAAACAAAGTGATATCCTTTGGCACAAGTTTTACAATTATGATTGTTTGAATCTCCTGATTTTTCACAACTTGCACATCTATCATAACATTTAACATAAGTGTCGTTGCTTATAACACAAGTACAATTTTGATTTCCTGGTTTTACACAGTGACCTTTTTTCCAATAAACGAAATAATATCCACTTGCACATTTTTTACAGTTAGTATAACTATTTGTACCAGCTCCATAACAAGTATCACAAGCTTCATGACATTTTTTGTAGGTATTATCACAATCATCTAAATAAGTATCATTTGGTTTTTCAGCTTCAGATATACAATCAGTTGGTCTATTATAAACGAAATGATAAATATATTTTCCATTTTCTTTTTTACATGTTTCGCACATGTGTTTTGATTTTGTTCCTGCTTGTTTACATGATCCACAAGTTTCATAACATTCTTTATAAGTATTATCTTTATCATCTAAATAACAAGTACAATTTTGTTTACCTTCTTTAACACAAACTCCTTTATAAAAATGATATCCTTTAATACATGCAGTACATGATGAGGAAGAAGAAGAAGAAGAAGAAGATGATGTTGCATTTGGCCATCTATTTGTCCATGATTCTTCATCTCCACCTTTTCCTTGAACATTAACACTCCAATCACATTGAAGGAAAGATATATCAGTAACTTTTAAATTATTTTTATTAGTATCTGAACCAACATAAACTGATAATAATGAATTGAAATTATCTCCGCTTAAGTATCCATTTGCATGTCCAGTTCTTTTTAAAACTAAAACATTTCCATTATGAGAAACAACACTAAATTCTCCTCCAGAAACTCTTTGAATATTCATATTGAAAGTTACTTGGAATGTAACTCCACTTGATATATGTTGAACTTTGTTAGTGTGGACTCCTTTAATGTGCATATTTTTTTCTCCTTGTCCACCACCACCTTCTAAAGTTACACTAAATGACCAACATCCTGGATTACTATTAGTTACTACTGTATTACATGAAGCACATCCATTTCCACAATTAATATAAGTGTTATTTTCAGTATTTAAATATGATCCTTCTGGGGCTTCTTTTTCAGTAATACATTGACCAACTTTTTCATAGGTGAAATGATATAAGTAATTTCCATTTTTATCTTTAGCACAAGAATTACAATTATGTTGACTATCTGTTCCAGCTTTACTACAGGTTCCGCATCTACTATGACAAGGTAAATATTTTTCAGTTTTATTATCATAATAATAACCATCAGTATTATTAACACATTTATTTCCACTTATTAAATATGGGAATTTTTTACTACATGTTTTACAATAGGGATGAGTAGCATTTCCCAATTTTGTACAAGTTCCACAAGTTTCATAACATCCAACCCATTCTTTAGTGGTACAATCATAATAATATCCGTCATCGATTTCATCTTTTGAATAGCAGTTTTGAGTTCCGTGTTTGAAATATCTGCTTCCTTTACATTTAGTACATCTATGATTATTTGAGTCTCCTTGAGTGGTTGAATCGCATCCTCCGCAGGTGTGGTAACAAACTCTGATATAATAGTAGCATGATGCATATTTTGCTTGATAATATTCCCAGTCTCCGTAACCTGACCATTCAATTGCATATAATCCTGGAATTGTTGAATAAAATTGATAATCTTGATCTATATCATGAGCATAATATGTTGAAACTTTAGTTCCTACTTTACATCCATCATCATAAGTTACATAATCAACTCCGCTTTTGAAAACTGTGAAAACACCCCAACTGTAATCTCCGACATATGAAATGTAATCATCTAAATCAAAATCGTGGTCATTATTATTAGCTATCACATTAACTGATGAATCTTTGCAGTAATATTTATTTGGAAGAGTAGTATAAAATCCATAAGTGGTTAAGCAAGAATAAGATTTTAATTTATATAAGTAGTACCAAGCTCCATAAATTGTTCTATATTCATAATTGCAGAAATTTAATTCGATTCCTTCCCATGATCTCCAAATAACACAGTGAGTTCCATAAGAATCTTTAATACATCCACCACCACCAGCTGCTCCTAAATTATTGTAACAATACAGAATTACTTTTGATCCTGGTATGGCTGTAACATTATATGTATAGGAATTTTTGCAAACAGGCAATGTTACATATTTTTTAAGTTTATTTGTTGTGTAATCTCTAATTTCTAAGGCTCTCATTTTACTTTCACAAACTAATGATAATTCATATTTTGTCCCTTTTTCTGTATAAACTTTTAGGCATGATTGAGCGAACATAAATATGATAAGAGCCATCAATAGTTTCATCCGAAACTTTGAAAAGATATCTATCATATTAATTATTATTTATTTTATTAATTGACTATTTATATTAAAAAAATGCATAGATTGAAATAAATTATTTTTTAAAATTTTAAAAAATATAACTTAGATATCATATATTTAAAAATAATTTAAAATTTAGATTTTAAATATTACTTATTTTCATTAGAATTTAAATGAAATTAATTATTTCATTTTAAAAGTTTAACATCCTTAACATATATTAAAAATAATTAAAAAATTATATTATAATAATTATATTAAATTTTATTAAAATAATATATATTTTTTTACAACATTTTTTAATATTAAATTTAAATAAACTAAATGTTAAAATTAGCGTTCATTTTACTTTTTATTTTAAAATTAATAATATTTAAATAATTAATAGGATATATTTTTTATATTTTTTATTAGAATATATTTTAATGCTTTACTTTTATTTAATAATTAATAAATAAATAATTGTGAAAAAATGTTAATTTTTTTAATATTTTTATTTTTATATATAATAAATAATTTATTTTATAAATTAAATTAATTATTTTTCAAATGGCATTTTTTCTGGAAATAAATTTTCCATGTTTTCCAGAAATTTTGAAAAAATAAATCCTTGTTTACTTTGATCTTTAACACCATCATTAATACAAAAGCATTTTAACTCTAAACTATTTTTAATACTTTTAAATATTTTATCAACATTTTTATTTTTTTTCAATAAATAATATTTAAACCAATCATTATTTCCTAAAATTTCTAGCCCATATTTTTTTTCTAAACTATAAGCCGAATGTAAAAATGGTAAAACTACATCAAAATTTCCTCTAAATCTATGTAATCTTGTTAATGAAAAAGCTTCTTTAAAAACATTATTTAATTCTAATAAAATTGATTTTCTCCAAAAATAACAATTATGTATTGGATAAAGCCTTCTTTTAAAATTAAATTTATTATTTAATAATTCATTTGTATATGAAATTTCTTTATCCCATTCATTTCCACTTAAATTAGGTGAAATTCTATTTGATTTATATAAATTTAATTTACCATCTTTTCTAATAAAAAAAGATGGTTTAAGTGGTTTAGCTATATAAAAATCATCGTTTAAATATAAAAAACATTCACTTAAATTAGGTATAAATGGTAAAGTTGATTCTATTGAATTTGAATTGAAATTAGGTAGTGATGATTTATTTGGAAAAATATTTTCATGAAAAATAAAGTTAATTTTTATTTTTTCTTCAGGTATATTATTTTTATTATATAAAATGAAGGAATTATTGATTTTTTTATAATTTATAAATTTTGGGATTTGTGATTCATCAGAAACTACAATAAAATAATCTTTTGAAAATTTTATGTATTTATAAACACTTCTCATTGAATATTTTAATGATTCATACTCTCTAAATCTATTTATTTGAAATTTTTTTTTATATTTTTTATATAATCTATTCCATTTCTTTTCACTAGAATTAACAAATGTCCAAACTACATCAATTCTTCCATTACAAATCTTAGGAATAGAGTCATCTTCAATATTATTTTCGGGAAAAGAATAAACTTCATCAAATAAGTTATCTAAAGTATTTTGAATATATTTTTCTTGGTTGTTCTCAAAATTTATCGGTAAATTTTTTATTATATTTAATTTTCTTTTATATAAATTAAAAACTTCAGTATTATTTAATTCATCTGTAAAATCTATATTATAGAGTTCTTTTAATGTCATATTTCTATATATTATTTCTTTTGTTGTTTTAGCATTGTTATAAGAAGGAAAAACTCTTCTAATTTTCGGATAAATTTTTATATTATTTTTAATATAATTTATATAATTAATTAATTCATCAAAAGTTGAATCATAATATTTTTTAATACAAAATTTTTTATTTTCTTGATTTATACTTTCCTTATTACAAAAAAAATTGAATAAATAAAAATTATTACAACTAAAGTTTCTTTTATCATTACAAATTATTTTAGAAAAAAATAATGCAAAATTATATGATAAAAAATATATTAAAATATTCATAATTATTTATTTAAATAAGGAGAATAACAAAAATTTAATTATAATGAGATATTAATAAAGATATGACAGAAAAGAATTTTATAAATTATTTATAAAAAAATTTATAGAAGTTATAATATTATTTTTAATAATTTTTTTAATATTAATTATTATTCATATATTTTAATTAAATAAAAAAATATAATATATATTATTATATTTTATATATTAAATAAAATATAAAATTAAAATTTAAAAATTTATATTTTTAATAATTGAATGGGGATTGGGGATTGGGGATTGGGGTTTGGGGGGTGGGGGGGTGGGGGGGGGGGGGGGGGGCCCGGCCCCGGACGCCCCGCCCCCACACCCC
>Ga0310691_10007989_pt1 | contig 10949 bp, 11 predicted proteins | sample 176DNAGHGlowgp2_FD_203887 | JGI IMG/M metagenome (GOLD analysis project Ga0310691, IMG submission 203887) | Sheep rumen microbial communities from Palmerston North, Manawatu-Wanganui, New Zealand - 1766 DNA GHGlow gp2 (v2) (version 2) | ecosystem: Host-associated > Mammals > Digestive system >... | reverse complement strand
TTTGCTACTAAGTTCCCGATTGCAGTATAAGTAGATACCCTGTGGATATCAGATTTCTTGGATCTGTTTGGATCCCAGGATGTTGCCTGCCTTCCTACAAGGTATTTTTTTCCTTCAAAAAGGACAGAGTAGGAGTCAAGATCTCCCAAGTTTTCCTTTCCTTCATCCATTCTTGTAAGAAACTTCATGGTAGATATATTACCCTGATTTCTTTCGATGCAGGCCTTGGTAGCATATTTTCCGCTATCAACGGCCAGAGTCTGTATAGTCATAGTTTCCTCCGGTTAAAATCTTTTCTTTAATAAACTGTTCAAAATTGATGTTATCTTTGTTCTCGTAATCACCTTCATATAAAGTGATGACTTCTTCGTAAAGGGTGTCATAGTCACCTTCCATCTCAAGCTCTGTCCAGTAGGAGTGCAGTGATTTCTTTTTACTGTCAGGGCAGAGGGATAGGATATAATCCCTTGCAAAATCGATCATCATCTTCTTTGTTATGTCCAAATCATCTAAATCATATGTAGCTGCCGGTTCTTCCTTTATTTCTGGCAGGATCATTTCTGTTATAACCGGTGCTGTTTTCTTTACTGATTGGTCCAAAGGTTCATTTTCAGGAATTGAGTAAGGACTAGGAAGCCCAAGACATGGGTCAGATGTCATGCAGGCTTCCTTTATTGTGTCAATAAATCTGTCGGCATTCCTTACATCCCAACCAGAGCCATACATCCGGGTCCAGAATGCAAAAAGCTCTGAAGTGACATAGGACTTTTTGTGTCCCAGTCGTTTCAGGAATTCATATGCTGTTTTCTGAGAGGGAACATCCATATTGAATGTTAGTGATACGCGCCTATGTTGTTCAGACATATCTAATTCCTTTCTGTATTTCCAAATATGAGATACCACCGGTTTTTCATTTTTTAAAAAGAAAATGTGAAAAAGTATCAGAAAAGTGAAAAAAGCATGGGGAAAGTGCAAAAAAGAGTACTTTCTCACACTTTCCATAAGAAAAGTGCAAAAAGAGATTTTTTTTCACATTTTCCAAAAAGACCTTTGGGAGAAGAGAGCTTTAGCAGGGGAAAACACTGATAGATATAGGACTTTTTGGAAAACTCCTAATGAAGGAAAGATATCTCTAAAAATATACTTTCCTTTACAAGCACAGGGTGACTTGTCAAAATTGACAACTCACCCGCTTGCTCAGGCTCTGCCCGAGACCCGGTAGGAAAAGCAGGGCTTTTCCATGTCAGAAAAATCTGACATTCAAACGCAAAGCGTTTATTTTACGGGGTATTTCATATAGGGAGGAGTTTTTATGCTAAATACAATGAATATTGCTATAAGCGATGAAATGAAAGAACGAATTGAAAAAAGGGCAGCTGCCCTGGGGATATCGAGATCAGAGTATGTAAGAAGGTGTATAGCAAGTGACCTTGGGGAAGACATTTTTACTGATGAAGCTGAAGATCAGCCAAAGAACATGGTAAGGATATACCTTACTGATGAAAGGGAAGCATTAATAAGTGACATGGCAAAAGAATATGGCATGAGCATAAGAGAGTACCTTACAAGAGTAGCTTCTTTATCAATGCCGTCAAGACCCCAGATCTGTATTGATGATCTTAACCTTCTTGGGAATGCTGTAAATGGCTTTACGGAGAGCATAAGCATTACCTGTGGGGAAATCCTTAGAACCAGTGAAGCTAATAAGAAGGATATCGATGAAATAAGAAAAGTCTGCATGGAGGTAAGAAGTCTCTTTAATAAGAAGTTTGTAGCTGAGCTTGAAGACAGAAAAAGGCTTTATGCAGAGGTAAAAGGAAAGATCATAGCTGATGATGAACTTATAAGGAAGGGACTTAGAAGCTGATGGGAGTTTTAAGAGTTAAAAGCTATCATTCAGGAAAAGCTCTAAGTAATGGTCTTAATTATGCCCAGGATAAGGAAAAGACTAAATACAAGGATTTGGAAATAGAAAATGCCCTTTGCTATGCTGCTGATATAAATAAGACTATTTTGGAAAATGCGGACGGATCGGTGCACCTCGTATCAGGTCATAACTGTCAGCCGGAAAACGCTAAGAAATGTTTTGACCTTTGCAGGGATAAATACCTTTCAAATGGAAACACAGAAACTCCTAAGAAAATCACAACAAAGAGGCTCTTTAGAGCAAAGCTTGATGAAAAGGGTGAGATAGTAAGAGATCCTAGCGGGAACATGATATTTGATGAAAACGCACCTGTATATCATGACAAGGAGACAGGGAAAGCTGTCTATGAAAAGATAGAGACTCTAAGTAAGCCCCGTCTTGCATACATGTGGATGATGAGTTTCCCGGGGAAGAAGGAGCTTGGGTATGAGATCCCTCCTGAAAAGGTCCATGAAATAGGAATAAAGTTCTGCAAGGAGTTTTTACCGGATTATGCAGCAACCATTTCAACCCATATAAATACGGAGCATTACCACAACCACATCGTAAGCTGTGCCTATGACATGGCTGGAACTAGAAAGTACGATGACTGCTTAAATAACCTTAACAGGGCTAGGAAGATCTGCGACGAATTATCCATAGAGTACGGACTTCCAATAATCCTTAATCCTTCAAAGGATAAGTACCTTAGCTGGAGTGAGTGGAAGAGCAGGAAGGATGGAATTAGCTGGAAGGATGATCTAAGAAGGGATATAAAGACTGCGGTTAGTCTGTCAGATAGTTTTTCTGAATATAAGGACATACTAAAAAGGGCAGGGTATGAGCTTAGGATTACAAAGAATTCTATTACATATCATGTGCCGGAAGCCCGGTTTGGGAAAAAGTATGCCTGCAGGGATAATAAGCTTTCTCTTTCAGATGATGACTTTGATTATTCAAAGAAGGGGATTGAAGAATACTTCCTTAGAAAAAGGGAAAAGGACCTCAAACCTGTAAGAAAAATGGGACATCTGTACCATACAAATATCCAGAGATATAACCTTGATGAGAAAAGAAGGTCTGACCTTGAAATATGTTTTGTGGAAGGGATTAAGGCAGTCAGCTTTGTAAGGAACAAAATAAAGGAGTTTTCTGTAGAAAAAGCTGGAAGGCCTATAGATGCAGATAAAAAGATGGACCTGAATACGGCCTTTAAAAAGCTTTCCCAATATGGGATTGATGATCCTGGTAAGCTTGATGAACTGTTATCAGCTAAGGAGAGAGAAAAAGCAAGGTTGCAGGAAGATCTTTATGACAGCCAGATATCATCAGCCTATGACCACAAGATACTTAAAATCATCAATGAGATAAAAAGGTGCGAAGATGAGCTAAAAAAAGAGGGGATATCTTCGGATAATCTTTACCTTCATGATTATGAGTTTTTTGAGATAAGAGACAGCAGCGCCTTATTTGATCCCATGAAGCCCTTTGAAAAGAAACTTCTATATAATGAGCTTTTAAAAAATCCAAATTTTAAACTCACCTTTTCCTTCGATAAGCTAACAAGGAAAGAGGGAAGGAATGCTCTAAGGTATCTTCAAAATACTAGGAGCGATAAGCCGGATATCCTTATTAACTCATATCTCGACAGAGATAAGAAGCTTAGTCTTAAATATGAAAACATATATAAAGTTGCTGATAAAAACCTTAAAAGGAAGTCTGAGGGAAGAGCTGCTACAGCTCCACAGGTAAAAATGATACGGGACCTTCTTAATGGAAGGAGCGTAAGTCAGGATAGAAGGACTGAGATAGAAAGATCAGGGATAGATATAAATAATCTTTCTTTTTATGAAGCTCACAGGATAATAGGTTATCTTAAGGATGGTTTTAAAGCTTCAAATAATAAGGAAGTGTTAGAAAAGCCAACGGCAAACCTTATAAAAGAAGTATCTGAGCTTATAAAGATAAGAGGGTATAAGGGCGCATATGACGTTGGCTCTATGGATATGAAGACCATGATCAATCTAAGGACCTTCCTTTTATATAAGGACAAAAGACCTGAGTTTATAAAGAGTATTGCTGAAATAAAAAGAGGTGAGAAGGATGAACTCTTTGAATATTCCCTTTCTAAGGTTCCTGAAAGACATAGGGAAACAGTTAAAAGGAAGAGGGATCTTCTAAATAAGCTAAAGGGCATGGGGATAGAGAGGGATTCTTTTAATGATATAAGGGTAAGATCCATAGATAATGTTACAAAGGCGGAGGATCTAAAAGAAGAGCTTTCTGTTGTCTCCCGTGAGTATAAGGAATTAAAACAGATATCTAATCTTTATCATTCTCATGATAGATTTAAGGTCCATGAAAAAGGCCTTGATCACAAAAAGCGGGATGAAAAAGAGAAGATCAGGCAAAATAAAGAAAATCTTAAGAAATCCAGGGAAGAAAAGAAGAGAGATGGAAGAAACGCAGATGTGACGCGGAGTTTCTAATGTTACAGATGATAAAAAATAATCGCGTGTAATCAAAAACGAACATTTGTCAAGCAAAAAAATGAAAAAGTTTGATTATTTTCCTTGACACGGCCATGCGGGTTGCCTTACTATGGGCATCGGGTCAAATGAGACTACCATTATTAAATTATAGATTTGAAAATGAGGTCTTGTGGAAAAAGCCTTTTTGCGCTGTATTTCCGTTTTGTAACTGATAATTGATTTTTCTGAGGAAGAGTGTATGAAGAATAATGTGAGAAAGGAGGGTTTTGATGGCTGATTCAAATAAAAGCCATGATGAGAAAAGCGGTAGTAGCAGTGACAGGTATTCTTATGAAGAGAAGCTTGGTATCATAGCTGCTGTTGCCAAAGACACTGAATCCTTAGTGTGCTGTGAACTTATTGAGATGCTTTCACTTAGTCTTAAAGACGACAGGGTTGTAAGCTTTCTTAATGACAATGCAATTCAGGTTACCTACGAACCAATAGAGGATATTCCGGCAAAGACTAATCTTAGAAAAGACCAGGAATATGCCCTTGTTGCGGGATTACAGCTAGGAGTTAGGGCTGATTTCTGCATGAACCAGATTATAAAGCATTACCATAACCAGCAGGTTATGCAGATAAAGAATAAGATCCCTGCCAGCGAAATGGGCTATCTTAATGAGATAACCGATGAGATGGTTTGGGAGATGATTTACAGATATTTTGATCTTAAGACGAACAACAGTCTGGTTGCCATGCTGAACAATACGGTTCCCAGGAAGGTTCTGAGGGAATATATGTATGGCGAATTCGTAAACGGTATCAAGATACCTGAGAAGAGACGCATTCTCATGTCAAAGATAAAGAGACATTACGATGAGTGCGGAATTGATGTTGAGGCAATTTCAAACAAGGACATAAAGGAATGCCTTGCGTTCTTTACTGAAAGAGGCTATGACATAAACAGGCGCGATATCATGGAGATGACAAGAGAACTCTCCATAAGAAATATCCCACTCTCATCCGAGGCATACAGTGATGTTCTCGATACTGCAAATGCAGGCGAGATCAAGCAGTCAACTATTTCCCTGCTTGATATGAACTCTGCTGAGGATACATTCCTTAAGTCCCAGAAGTTCGTTATTCTTAATGAGATCCTGAATAATGAGCTTTCAAGCATGGAGAAGGCAGTAATCTATATTTATCATGGATTTGTTTCTGATAAGAAGATATCCAGAAAGGATCTTGCAAGCTATCTTGGCGTTGAACTTAATGAAGTAATGGCAATTGAGAGAAAGGCGCTTAAGAAGATTAGGAATAAGATCCTTGATCAGGCTCCGGAACTTGCGGAGTTTAATTACACGTAAAAAGACAAGTAAAATCGTAAAAAGGCATATAAAAAGCATGTAGAAATCGGACTTTGTTTCCTGTTCCGTTTTCTGCATGCTTTTTATTTTAAATATTTTAAATAGATATATTTAAAATATATTTTCTATTTATTTCTAATACCATATGACCTTATATCTGATGGAGTCTGCCTTTACCGGCGGATCTTTTTCTTTGTTGTTATCGCCCTTAAAGGTGTAGGTATCAGTCTTTTCATCGATCTTTATTATCCTGTGGACTATTAGCTTTTTGTTATCCTTATATACTGCTATGTCGCCTTCTTTTAGGGCTTTTATGTCTGTCCTTTTGCCAAGAGCAAAGGAGCCTCTTTGTATTGTGGGCTCCATGCTCTTTGTTGGGATATAGAGGATCCGGTAGCCAAGAAGAGTAAATATAAGGGCAAACAGTATTGGTAATAGCGGAAGTATTTTTAATATCTTTTTCATCAGCCTGCCTTTTCATCTGGTGGAAGCATAAAGCCCGGGTCAAAAGTATGGATGTGCCATACGCTGTCATCAGGTAGCTTTGACTTCATGTATATTACAAGGCCCCATGCTGAAAGGATGCTAATAAGGATAAGGGTTACGCCAAGAACTATAGCCTTTGTATAGCTCTTTTTGTAGGGATAAGATCTGTAGGTGTCGCCTTCCTTTAGCTCATAGATATCTGACTTTGGGAAGGATATCTTAAAACCAAGGTCCTTAAAGGAGAGGGCATCTTTTGGCGCAAATCTCTCTTCCATGAAGGTCTTTCCGCCGTCTAAGGATATCTCTATTACGGCTTCGCCGCTTGTTCCCTTTTTTAATACCTTTACATAGAGGTCTATGTTGTTCTTTTGAAGGATCTCGTAGAGGTCTTCCTTTTCGTTAATGGATTCTACTTCCATCTCTACGCCAGAGTCTCCTGTGTGTTCGTATATTACAGAGGTTTTTGGATCTTCAACATATGAGTAGTAGGTGTCTCCCTGCTTAAAGGGAACTGAGTCCGTTGCATTATCTGTTATAAAGGTTGCTGTAAGGCCGGTTTCAACGTTTTCTCCATCCTTTGTCTTTTCGTAGAGTGGGATTGAACCGTGGAGGGGAACCTTCTTTTCTTCTGACCAGGTCTTTCCATCAAGGGTGTAGCGGATTGATAATCCGCCCGGAACTCCTGATGATTCAATGCTTATTGAAATGTCATACTTATTATTCTGGGTTCCGTTTATCGCTATTTCTCCTTCGCCTTCACCCTCGTGATAGACTTTAAAGTCAGATGAGATTTCTGTCTTTTTAAGAGATAAGGATATTTCTTCTTCTTTTTTGGTTTCTTCCTTGGTATTTAGGGATGTTTCAAGGTCTATTGTTTCACCAGCTTTTATCGTAAAGTCATCAGGGTATGTAAAACTGTATAGCCCTGATGAATCCTCATAGGATGATATCTCAAGGACCTTGTAGGTTCCTTCTTCCAAAAAGCATTTATCCATGTAGGAGTTATCCTTATAAAGGGATAGTCTGTAGATGTTTCCGGTATCTGTGTTTTCTATTTCTGCATATACGGAGAGGGAGAAGGTATCCTCTGCGTTTAGTTTAAAGTTTACCTGGCAGGGGGAGGTTTCTGACTGAACCGTATTTATGGAATTTGTTACTTCTATTTCATCTCCAGCTTCCATTGCATAGGCTTTTGCAGGAAATGAGAGGGCTGCCATCATGCACAGCATTATAAATAATCTCTTTTTCATTTCTTTGTCCTTTCGTTTATCTCTCTATATAGGAAATACCCTCTCTTTTGCGGTTTTTGGAAGTTAATATTGACATATATTTGCCCATAATATATTATCAACGTCGAGCCAAAATCGAGGTCGGTTATTAAGTCTTATATTTAATAATTGGCACACAGGATGCATATTCGAATGGACTAAAAACAGTAAAGGAGGAAAACATTTAACGAAAAATAAAATACATAAACTATCTACCTATCATAAGTATTGGCTAGATGAAGAAGAAAACATTAAAAATCCGCAATTTGATGAATTTAGCGAAATCGTCCTTTCTCTAAAACAAAAAGAACAAAAAGCTATAGATTATTTCTATCAAACTCTCAATGATTTATTTCCTGAAAAAGTTGCAATCTGCACCGTTCCTTCAAGTAATCCCGAAAACATAGAAACTGGAATAACACTACTTGCCGAAAAATTATCAGCAGAAAAAAACAGAATAGACAGAACTCATTTTCTCAAGAGAACAATCGAAATACCCAAACTCGCTAGTGGTGGAGACAGGAGAAGATACATTCATCATGAAACTATAACCGCATCAGAAGATTTATCAGTTAAAGGTATGATAGTAATCCTTCTGGATGACGTATCAACAACGGGTAATTCACTTATTGCTTGTAGAGATATTCTCATGGAAAATGGAGCAGATTATGTAATAATGTTTGCTCTTGGAAAAACAAAAAAACCATTTATACAGAGAATCCTTGGACTTTTAGGATATTTATCCGACTTCTTGATACTAATAATATTGATAATTTCGAAGGTAATCGGCTGGCTCATCTATAACTTCTGGAAAATTCCCGGTTATTTTTTGGCTGTAATTATCATTCTGTACTTCATTACAAATATTCTGTGAAATTTCGCATTAGTGCCATAGTAATCCCCAACATAGTAAAGCCAGCATTCTAAAGGAAAGAGAACCCTTCAAAGTGCTGGCTATTTTTCTTAGTTTTCGGTTGTAAGATAAGGCTTTAGCTTTTCGGCAAGTACGTGTACCATCGTACCAGGTGCTGACTGGGACGGAGCTTTACCTTCATTCATCTTTTCAAGCTTTTTGGCATTTGCGATGGCAGCATCCATGTATTATGATGAAGCATGAGAGTGAAAAACTGTATGATTCCTTGGATGCAGCGCGTGAAGCGTATCGAAATGATGTAAAAAAGCAAATATATATGTTAAGAAAGATGGTGATTACTGCAAGGAAATAAGTATTGTTACTACTTTTGAAGATAATAATCTTAGCAATTCCTGGTTTCATAAGAACCTTGATAGTATAACTGTAAAGATGGACGATGGCATTGATGATCTAAAGCTTAAGGAAAGATGTCTTATCATGGTTATTATAAAGAATGAAATGCAGAGGAACCTTAATGAATACTTTGCAAATAGCGAATATAACAAGATATTCAAAGAAAATAGTGTTGTGGCCACCATGGACTATAGAGGGATATACCTGGAAATATCTCATGAAACCAAATATAGATTTCAAACATCGCAATATACATATACATTTGAATATGTAAATTCCATGCAAGTAAATGACAAAGAAACCGGTGAGACAAAGTATTATGATTATTTTGAATCGGATGGTGTTTTGGAGAGGTTTGAGGACAGATACGGCTCAAAATCATCTAGTAAGGGCAGTTCTCAGAGTAACTCATCGGGAAATTCAAAATTCAAAAATAATGGTTCATCCTCATCCGGGAACAAAAAAGCTATGATCCCTATGATGTGCATGACTATAAATCCGCACAGGATTTTGCCGATGATAAATATGAGGAATGCTGTTTATGAAAATTTCGTAAGGCAGATTGCAGGAGATTCATTAAAAGCAACAAATCAGGAATCTCTTAAGGATTCTGTAGACAGAGATAATAGAAGGCAAGACCTACAGAAGCAAATAGATAAGTTACAGCAGAAGGTTCGTAAAGAGAAGCAACTTAACAGGCAGATGCAAATGAATACAGAACTTAAGGCGTTAAAAAGGGAGTTGGATGAACTGACATGAAACAAGAATATCTGCTCCTGGATGAACAGGAGAAAAATGAAATATCAAAATATAAGCCGGAAGGGGTGCAGACAAAGCTTTATTCCGTAGAAAATGGAAAATGCTGGTATGCCGAGTTTTCCATTGAAGGTGAGAATATAGATTCGGCTAGGTGGCTCTCTGAAGTGGATGATTATGTAAGAAATAGTTTTAAGTTAACAGTTCTTCAGAACGATAGCTCAAAATATTTTAATAATCGGTTATATCCACTAATGAGTAGCTTTGAGCGAAAACTAAGAAAAATACTTTATATGTTTAGCGCAATCAATAAAGATGATGAGTCGGCTAAAAATATAGAGAAGCTTGAAGAGAAAGATTTTGGACAAATATTTACGATGCTGTTTGTTGATGAAGGATTTATGTCAGCAGCAAAGACAGCAGTAAAAGAAACGAACAGGGATAATTTTTCAAAGGACGATATCATTCACCTTTTGGAAAGTATAGAAGAAAAACCGGTCTGGGATAAACTCCTTGGAAAAGATGTTGTACCAACTTTAAGGAAACAATATCAGGATGTACGAAAGATTAGGAATGATATTATGCATTCACATGATATTGGTTGGAATGCATACAGTAAGTCAGAGAAGCTGATAAAGAAAATAAATCGAGAGATTGATGAAGCAATAGATGATGTAAGTATAAAGGAAAGCATAACTAAGAAGCAGCCGACATTTAATAGAACATTGGCAGATGCGTTAAGAGTACAGGAGAGGTTTGGACAAATACTAAGCAGTACAGTACCGCAGTTATCCAATTGGGCTGAGGTTAGCAATGTTATAGCAAGCAGTTTTAATCCTGAAGTGGTTAAGATGGCTCAAGTCGCACAACAATTGGCTACATCATTCCAACTAAGTCCAGAGATAACAGAAGTGTTGGAACAGTCTCGCTCCTTGTCACAAGCTATAGCTGAGTCTCCGGTTCTAAGAGAAGCACAGGAAAACGCTCAGATGATGGCAAATTTATTTAGAGATAATCCGGGATTGGTAGAGGCGCAAAGACAGGCAGACCAAATATCAAGGATAATACAAGATAACCCGGCAATACTGTCTATGCAAGAACAAGCAAGTAAGATGGCACAATTAACTCAAGGATTGAATTTGGAATCTATCAGTAGAGCTGCTGATGAAATTGACAATAATAGTGATGGAGGATTAGAGAATGGAGAAGATGAGAATGGAATCGAAAGACATGACGACTCAGAACATAGAGAAAATTGAGGCTTTATTTCCGAATTGTATTACTGAGACATCAGATTCTAACGGCAAAACTAAAAAAGCAGTAAACTTTGATATGCTTCGCTAGATGTTGTCAACAGATGTGATAGAAGGTGATGAAGCATACGAATTTACATGGGTTGGGAAAAAAGCTTCTATTGTTGAAGCA
>Ga0310691_10007988_pt1 | contig 10950 bp, 9 predicted proteins | sample 176DNAGHGlowgp2_FD_203887 | JGI IMG/M metagenome (GOLD analysis project Ga0310691, IMG submission 203887) | Sheep rumen microbial communities from Palmerston North, Manawatu-Wanganui, New Zealand - 1766 DNA GHGlow gp2 (v2) (version 2) | ecosystem: Host-associated > Mammals > Digestive system >... | reverse complement strand
AGACGATTTCTTGATGATCTCGTCTTGGACGAAGCGCGGGCATTCGCCGTAATGGTCGAAGCTCATCACGAAGTTGCCGCGGCCCTGGGTGAGGGAGCGCAAGTCGGTGACATAACCGAACATCTCGGAGAGCGGGACCTCGCAGTCGATCTGCTTGGCGTTGCCGCGTTGGGTTTCCCCGGTCATGTTGCCGCGGCGGCGGGAGATGTCGCCGATCACGTCGCCGTAGTATTGCTCGGGGACGGTGATTTCGACCTTCATGATCGGTTCAAGGATGACGGGATCGCACTTGCCCGCGGCGGCCTTGAGGGCCATCGAGGCGGCGATTTTGTAGGCGGCTTCGGAAGAGTCGACATCGTGGTAGGACCCATCGAAGAGGGTGCACTTGATGTCGATCGCGGGGTAGCCGGCGATGAGGCCGCGCTGCATCGCGTCTTCGAGACCTTGCTGCGTCGGTTTGATGAATTCCTTCGGAACGGTGCCGCCGACGATGGCATCGACGAATTCGAAGCCTTTGCCGGGGTTCGGTTCGAAGCGGACCCAGACGTCGCCGTATTGGCCGTGGCCGCCGGACTGCTTGACATAGCGGCCCTGGGCTTCGCCCGTCTTGCGGATCGTCTCGCGGTAGTTGACCTGCGGGGCGCCGACGTTGACGGAGACGTTGAATTCGCGGCGAAGGCGGTCGACGAGGACGTCGAGCTGGAGCTCACCGACGCCGGCGATGATGGTCTGGCCGGAGTCGTTGTCGGTGCGGACGCGGAAGGTCGGGTCTTCCTCGGCGAGTTTGATGAGGGCGTTGGTCATCTTCTCCTGGTCGGCTTTGGTCTTCGGCTCAACGGCTTCTTCCAAGACCGGCTCGGGGAACTCGAGTTTCTCGAGGACGACGTCTTCTTTTTCATCGCAGAGGGTGTCGCCAGTGGTCGTGGTCTTAAGACCGACGACGGCGCCGATTTCACCCGCGTGGAGCACTTCAACTTCCTGACGGTGGTTGGCGTGCATGAGGACCAAACGGCCGATGCGTTCCTTATTGCCGGTGCAGGAATTGAGGACGTAAGAACCGGATTTCAAGACGCCTTGGTAGACGCGGACATAGGCCAAGCGGCCGATGAACGGGTCGGTGGCAATCTTGAACGCCATGGCGACGACGGGCTTGTTGTCCGTCGCTTCGCAGACGTAGGGTTCCCCGTCTTTGGTCCCCTTCTCGCCCGGGATGTCGAGCGGGGAGGGCAGATAAGCGACGACGGCGTCGAGCAAGGGCTGGACGCACTTGTTCTTATAGGCGGTGCCGCAGAGAACCGGGAAGAATTCGCCGGTCAGGGTCGCCTTGCGGATCGTCTCTTTGATCAGCTCGACCGGGATGTCCTCCCCTTCGAGGAAGAGCATCATGAGGTCGTCGCTGAATTCCGAGAGGGCTTCGAGCATTTGGGAGCGGTAGGCTTCCGCTTTCTCTTTGTATTCCTCGGGGATGTCGGTGATCTGCGGGGCGTCGTCTTTATCGTTATCGTAGATGTAGGCCTTCTGCTCGACGAGGTCGATGCAGCCCTTGAAGGAGGACTCGCGGCCGATCGGGCACTGGATGGGCGCAGCTTTGACGCCGAGGCGCTCATGCAAGGTGTTCAAGCAGAGGTCGAAGTCCGCGCCGGTGGCGTCCATCTTGTTGCAGAAGACGATGCGCGGAACGTTGAATTTCGACGCCTGGCGCCAGACGGTTTCGGTCTGCGGCTCGACGCCGTTTTTGGAGTCGAGGACGGTGACCGCGCCGTCAAGGACGCGTAGGGAGCGCTCGACTTCGACAGTGAAGTCGACGTGCCCCGGGGTGTCGATGATGTTGAATCGGTGGCCTTTCCAGAAGCAGGTGGTCGCGGAAGAGGTGATCGTGATGCCACGTTCCTGTTCCTGGACCATCCAGTCCATCGTCGCGGTCCCTTCGTGGACCTCGCCGATCTTATGGGTGCGGCCGGTGTAGTAGAGGATGCGCTCAGTCGTCGTGGTTTTGCCCGCGTCGATGTGCGCCATGATCCCGAAATTGCGGGTATGGGGGAGGTCGTAAGTGGCGCTCTCCTTAATCATTTCGTCGGCCATGGTTTTCAACTCCTATTAGAAGCGGAAGTGGGCGTAGGCCTTGTTGGCCTCGGCCATCTTGTGCACGTCTTGTTTCTTCTTGACGGACGCGCCGGTGCCGTTGGCGGCATCGATGATCTCGCCGGCGAGCTTGTCCTCCATCCTCTTCTCGCCGCGGAGGCGGGAATAGGTGACGAGCCAGCGGAGGCCGAGGGTCTGCTTGCGCTCGGGGCTGACTTCGACGGGGACCTGGTAGTTGGCGGCGCCGATGCGGCGGACCTTGAGCTCAACTTCCGGCATGATGTTGTTGATCGCGGTGGCGAAGACGTCGAAGGCGGCTTTGCCGGTCTTCTCTTCAATTTTCGCGAACGCGTGGTAGATGATGGTTTGGGCGGTCCCGCGCTTGCCGTCGTACATGACGCGGTTGATCAAGCGGGTGACGAGCTTCGAGTTGTAGATGGGATCGGGTAGGACGTCCCTTTTCTCGACATTACCTTTTCTTGGCATGGTTACGTTCCTCCTTCTTACTCATTGCCCTTCGGCTTCTTGGTGCCGTAGAGGGAGCGGCCTTGGCGGCGGGCTTCGATGCCGGCGCAGTCGAGGCAGCCACGGATGATGTGGTAACGGACGCCAGGGAGGTCCTTGACGCGGCCGCCACGGATCATGACCGTGGAGTGCTCCTGAAGGTTGTGGCCTTCCCCGCCGATGTAGGCGGTGACTTCATATCCGTTGCTCAAACGGACACGGGCGTATTTCCTTAACGCGGAGTTCGGCTTCTTCGGGGTCATCGTGCCGACGCGGGTGCAGACGCCGCGCTTTTGGGCAGAGGCCTGATCGGAGGAGCGCTTGGTCAACGAGTTCCAGCGGTGCGCGAGGGCCGGGGTGCTGGATTTCTTCACCACGGATTTGCGCCCTTGCCGAACGAGTTGGTTGATGGTTGGCATAGGTGTTTTTCTCCTTTTCTTGGTTCACACAATCCCCGGTGTGTCATCACCGGGGGTAAATTAAGCGGCCAAAAGGCCCTTAACTTACGTCCGAGGGAGAATATACTAGCCCCATAGGGGCAAAGTCAACGAGAAAATTTCTTCTATCTTTTCAAGGCAAATTCAAAAGACAAAAAAGGGGTTTTGATCTTGGGCAAAGATTGCTTACCAAATGGTGGGGCGCCATCCACATAATGCCAGAAGCGCCCCGCTTCTTGAGGCTGGTCTTCTCGCAAGAAATAAACGGCGGCTTGAGCAAGGCCTTTGTCTTCCTTTCTCGGAATCGAATTCCACTGGGTTTCGTCACCTTCGAAATAAACGCGCGACAAACCGCTTTCAAGAAACGCATTCGAACCGAAGAATTCCGTGTTCGTTCCGATAACAATTCCATCGTTTTGGTTCAAAGAACAATGATAAAAACTCCGATCACCAATTTTGGTAATTGTTTTAGGAAGGTTAAAGGGGGCGGGAAACGCCCTTGGCATCGGGTGAAAGCATGGGGAGCGATTTCCATCAGCCCATTCGGTAAGGGGAAAGAGTCGCTGACGGGGAGCGGCCGACGAACCAAAACGGTTTTGTCCTTGGTTAAACAAGGTCCCATCGAGCGCGCTGAAAGCGGGGTTATCCTCCTGCACAATAAAGACAGTCAATTCGGTGCAATTATCGAAACACGCATCGTAGATTGAGACCAGGGAGTTGGGGAGATAATAATCGCCTTTCCTCGCGCGGGGGAATAAGAGCAAAGATTGTTGGTCTCCATCATAAAGCACGCCATCCACGGAGGAGAAAGAAGGGTTCCCTGCTTCCACGACAACGCTTTCCAAATTCAGGCATTCATCAAAAGCGACGGACCCTATGAAGTGGAGGCGACTCCCGAAAGAAATCCTGACCAATTTGTCGCAACGATAAAAGGCCTCTTGCCCAAGGGCCTCTAAAGACTCGGGTCGTATTGCGGACGTATTCGCACCTCCTGCCCGACGAGAAGGACGAGATCGCCAAGTTCATCGACGGCATCGGCGAAGAATAACAAAGCAAACCCGCTGGAGTTCACATCCGGCGGGTTTTCCATGGCTTCCCCTTATATTCCCCTTGCATCCAGTTGAGCAAGCCCAATCCGGCATCTATAATACCCGTGCGATCCGACGAGCTGAACGCTTTCGAAGGAAAACTTGACCGGCTAATCTTCTGCAACGCCATTACGAGGATTGCCCTTAGAGGCTCATGGTAATAGGTCACCCCTATGGTCGGTCACGTGCTTTCGCCGAATCGCCGAGCAACAGGAGGTATTGCGTCTTTTCCGCATCTATTATGGAAAAGAACGAAAACAACGTCATGGAACTCAACCGTGAAACAGCCATGCGCCTCTGGGCGAAGCACTTCGGCAAAGAGACCAAAGCCACCGATTTCAGCGGCAGGGTCATCGCCAAAGGCGCCTACGGGGACCGCAACAGCGAATTCGGATGGAACGTGGATCACATCCTCCCGCAGTCGAAAGGCGGGACAACGGCCGACCACAACCTGGTCTGCTGCCATATTTTGACCAACGACGAAAAGGCCGACCGATTCCCGGCCTTCGTTGCCAATGGCAAGCGCTTCGAGATCATCAAAGTGCAGAACCACTACGAAATCAGGGCGGTCGAGGGCAAGACCTCGGAAGGCCCGAAGCCAGAAGAGGCGGTCAACTACTACGACGCCCAATCGGGCATCCGCTTCTTCAAGAAGCTCAAAGGAATCCAGAACAAGCCGCGCTTCGTCGGGTCGGTCCTGGTCAGGCTGAAAAACGTGGCCAACACCGCCGTCGTGGACTTCATCGAAAAACTATTCGACGATGAGAGCATCTCCTTCTCGATGGACGAAAGCTATCGGGAAAGCGAAACCAGGGTCATCGCAAGGAATTTCGACATGCCAACGAAGGACGACATCTCGAACCTGCTCGAGAAGTGCGTGATCCTCAACACCTACCTTTACGAGTACTTCGAGCCAATGGGGTACATCGACGGCTACGAGATCCTCTATCGGGTGGACAGCTATCGCGAAAAGTCGGAAATGTACTCCCAATCGGGGGAAATCGGCTTCCCAGACCTACACGAGGACTTCGAAGACGCCCTGTACATCAACAAGGTCGTCGTCATCAACACCAGCGCTCAAGACGAAATCGAGTGCGACGACCGTTACTTCTGGTGGAAATACGACAAAATCAGAACAAAGATATCTAACGATTTGAGAAAGGAGGTAGGCGGAAAGTAAGACGCCAGCCCCCATTGCTCGAACAAGACGAACGCGCGGCAGGGTGACGGCCGCGTTTTCTTATAGAATGTCCTTGAGCATCCTCTCGATGCACCGCTTCTTCTCCTTGTTGTCCGGGTGGACGTAGAGGTTCATCGTCGTGGTAATGTTGGAATGCCCGAGGATGACGCTGATGGTCTTGACCGAATAGCGGATTCGAACAACTGACCTGGGTGCTATTATCTCCTCAACGGAAAAGGCTCTTTTGGAGAGCCCCAACTAGTTAGTTCCGTCTTCTCTAATCGTATCGCATTGCTGCCGACCTTTCTCGGAATTCCTATAGTCTATCTCGCGTGGCAAACGCTTGCCTCGCCTATCGCGTTTGGTGGCCGCAAAAACATCCTTCCTTCTGGAATTGGGAAGAAATCTTTCCTCCTTTTGGCACGGAAATCATGGCGGTTCCGGTTCGAATTTGGAAGAGTGCGGATTAAAATACGCTTACGTTCAAGATTGGGAGAAGCAAACGTTTTTCGTGTCCCCGCCTATGCCGAGAAAAGGGGCGTTTTTCCTATACCCGGGACCCATAAAACCCAAAAAACACCCATTTTGGGCGCTATGAGATGCTAGATGTTGGGCTTTAACAGACTTCTGTGAATTATGGGGGATGGTTGAGCTCTGCTTCCTCGACGTCTTCGTCTCCATCATTTCCAGCCCAAAGTGACCTCACGCGGTTTAGGTGTGAAATCCATATTTTCTTCGTTGGCCGATGCCCCTTCGATAATGCTTACGGAATCAGCCCAAATAGAAATCAAGGAGCGCTTTGATTTTGCCTCGGATGACCGTGGGGTCGGACAGGCGTTTGTCAACGAATGAGTTGAACGCCATATTGACGATCGCCCCGCTTAGCAGGCAGAAACCGTATCCGTCTATTTCGTAGTCGCTTTGAAACTCCCGCGCCAGCGCCTCCTTCAGGCTTTCCATGCAAAGCAGGAAGGCGTACCTCGAGGAGGCGAGGTTGCGCAACGCCTCCTTGTTCTTCTCGTTGAATGATGCGACGGCCTCGGACAGGGCCGCGGACCGGCCCTCGCGGAAGTCCAGGCTTTTGAATTCGGCCTCTATCCTATCGGCGAATATGTGGCAGAAAAAGTCGTCCTTGGTCGGGAAATGGGAATAAAACGTCACCCTTTTCACACCGGCCTCAAGGCAGATGTCGCCGACGGCGATATCCTCCAGCGCCCGGCCCTTAAGCAATTTGAACGCCGCCTTCGCGAGGCGCTCGTCAGTCAATCTTCTCTGTTCTTTTTTGGTCATGGGATAATCATATACAATTTATAGGTTTTGTACATTTTCTTTCGTATCCTGGATGATATAATTCCAGGCTCTTCAGTCTTCAGGAGGAATTTATGAAAAAACGTTACTACATCACCGTCTTTAGCGCCATAGCGTGCCTCACCATCGGCGCGGCATCTTGCGGCCTTCTCGCCAAAACCCCTTTGGAGGTATCGGCGCAATCATCTTATTGGAAGGACACCACCATGAATGAGATTTCCGAATTGCCCGCTTCTTATGTCGGGCAAAGCGGGAACGGTTCCTTGAAGAAAGGGGATTCCTTTAACCGGAGAGGAGTCAGCAATGGCGCCGTTGAAGCTGCCCAGATTATCGCTACCGGTGGATATATCTACGACGAGTATAACTACAAGGTAAATAAAATCACCGAAATCAAAGGGGTTTATTCCTACCAAAGCCCTTGGAAAAATAAGGACTCCATTATCAATCTGCAGCAAAATTACACCTACGCTGAAACAGATAGTTGGTCTTTTCACAGCGACTACAAATATGATTTCGAGACTATGAAGCAAATCGGAGCCAAACTCGGATTGGGCGACATAGGGCTTGAAGCGAGATCTTCGAACTCCTTTGGTTTCTCTCATTCGTTCGGCTACTCCTACACAAGCACAAAGGAAAGATCCATAAGCGATACCATCACCTGGAACATCGATCAGGTTCCAAACGGAAAGGATTTCACCATCGGATTAGTTGGCACATACTATGTCGTGGATTACTCCTACAATTGGAAAACGGTTTGGTCGACCTCCTTCATGCTTTGGATTCCGGCAACCAACCAAAGGGAAAGCGGCAACGCAAAATGCATTATTGCCAATCCTGCTAATTTCACATTGACCCTTTTGGTAAAAGAAGGTAAATATGCCAGCCAGAATCTTTACAAATACCTCATCTAACCCCATGGAACCGATCATCGAAGCCCGCGAAATAACGAAGCGATACCGCAAAGCAAGCGTTGTGGATGGAGCATCCATCCGCGTCCTTCCTGGACAAATCATCGGCCTCATCGGCCCAAATGGCGCCGGAAAGACCACCTTGCTCCGCCTACTTAGCGGGCTGGTCGTCCCCGATTCCGGGGAGATTTCCTACTATGGCCAGAAGAAGGGAAAGGGCTTTGAGTCCGCCAAATCCAAGATCGCTGTCACGGCGGACGGTCCTAGCCTTTATCCGCTGCTTTCCGCCAAAGACAACATCAAGGCCTATGCCCTAGGCCGCGGCTTCCCGATAAGCGACGACGAGGTGGAGGATGCCCTGCGCTGCGTCGGGCTAGAACCTGGTAAAAAGGTCGCGCGGAATTTTTCCATGGGCATGAAGCAACGCCTCTCCATCGCGATGGCCCTCTCCGGAGGGTGCGAGGCGATTCTTCTCGACGAGCCGTTCAACGGTCTTGACCCGATGGGCCTCAAGCAGATTGTCACGCTCATCCGGAGCATCAACGCGGAGAGGGGGATCGCCTTCCTCATCTCCAGTCACAACCTTCCCGAGCTCGAAGGGCTTTGCGAGAGCTTCGTCTTCTTGGAGAAGGGGAAGGTCAAGAAAGCTTTGTCCAAGGACGAGCTGAAGAAGAAGGAACGGCGCATCGTCTCGTTCCTGGCCAAGGACGCCGAAGGATGCCGCAGGCTCCTAAGCGAATCCTCTCTCTCCTTCGAGAGGAAGGAGGGATTCTTCCGCGTCGATTGCGACGGCGACCCCCTCGGCCTCGTCGATTCGCTTAGGCGTGGCGGCGTTGAGATCAGCGACCTCTCCATCGAGAGGGAAGGCCTATTGAGCGTGTATTCGGAAGGGAGGGCCTACGATGAATAGCGTCAAGCTCGTCTTCTTCCGCGCGAGGAAAAGCGCGTTCTATTGGGCCTCCGTTGCCGTTTTCGGCGTGCTCGGCATCGTCTCCGCGGCTCTTTCCGCCACCTCCTTCAAGGGGAGCGGGTGCCTGGCCCATCTATTGCTTCTTCCTTTGGGGATGGTTCCCTTCTCCAGCGAGAGCATCTTCTCCTCGGCCTTCCTCCCGCCCTTCCCCTTCTTCCTCCTCTCGATCGGCTTCGCCTCGGTCTTCTGCGGGGAGGAGTACCGCCTCGGCACGATCAAAAGCCAAGCCCTAAGCGGCAAAAGCAGGGCAAGGGTCTTCCTCTCGATGCTTCTTGCAGCCCTGTTGCTCGCCCTTAGCCTCGTCGCCGCCTTCCAATTATTCGCCAGCCTGTTCTCCCTGTTCCTCGGCGTGCCTTTCTACCCCGAGGAGGGAATCCTGCTCGGGAACGGCGAAATGAACCCGTCTACCTTGGGAAGGGGCCTATGGCTCTCTGCGTTCCTGGAGAGCTTTGGGGTCATCTTGCTCGCCTACCTCTCTTGCTTCTGCGCCTGCTTCGCCTTCGCCTCAATCGCGAAAAACGGATGGATGGGGGTGGTCTTCGGCGCGATCTTGTTCGTGGCCATGTTCGCCATAGGCATGGCGTTCTTCTCCTCCGCGAGCGCAAGCCTATCGCCCGACGGTGCGAAGCCCGCCCCGGCGATGGCGGAGCTATGGCTTCCCCATTTCTGGCTGCGCTGCTTCTATGCGCTGGGGCAGAACTGCGTCTATGAGTTCCTCGGCGGGGGTGATTTCGCGACGCGCCACGACCTCCACGGCTATCTCGTTTTGGCGGCGACCTTAGAACCCGCCTTGCTCTTGGTTTCTTCGCTGGCTTTCGGCGCCATGGCATTCCGAAAAGTCGACCTTAGGTAGGCCACAATACCACCAAAGGCAGACATTTTGTAGAACGTCACCCAATTCGCTAAGCTAAATGCCAAATTATTTGGACAAGGGGAGCCCCGTTTAGGAAGCCCGTTGCATATAATCTGGCGTTTTTTGCCATTTAATTCGGCGTTTTGGCCATTTATCGCGACGGGCCGTTGCAAAAAAGCGTATGCGCGCTCTTTCGCAACGCGCTCGGCTAATGACATTGGTCCGGCATCGTCTTTCGCCATGTCGTCTTTCCGCCTAGGAATTTGTCTATTTATTACTCTCTTGAACGTATCCACCTCATTCGTTTGCACAGCTTTTTTCGTTTATCAATTCGGGACCATTTCCACAAGGAGAAAGCCACGTTCGCCCGCGGTAGGCCAGCGGAAAAGCAGGTTCGAAATGATTCGGGACGATATTCAAGCCAGTTTGAACAAGCATCAGTTTACTACGCCCGGGCCAAGCAATCTTCGAGCGGCGTATTTCATCTCGTTCGGGACTTTTGTCTCCCTTTTCAAAGATATTGATTCTGCGCACAAGCAAACGTTTATTTCAAAATACACTTCTTATCTGCCCACCCACGATTACCAGACTCTGTTCCGCTATCTCCAGGCTTTGCAAATAGTTAGGAACCGTTGCGCTCATGGCAATCACATCATCACCAAAAAGATGACCTATGAATTGTCGCCCCAAATCAAACTGGTACGTCCTCCTCTATCTCCTTTTAATGGTTATGCGACCCCGCTAGAAGCGGTGTTGTTATTCCTTTTGAAAACCTCCAATTGCGCTCAAGAATTCAAAAAAGACCTAAGGGCACTGCTTAAGAAAAACGACGTCATCCTTTCGAAATATCCAAGGTTCCATTCGCTATCGATCAACGTTATCAAGAATCTTGGTTTATAGCCAAGCGTTCTTAACTCCATCTTGAACTCTTGGTTTTGCCAAGGTATAGAATTGACACATAACCGGGGTTTTGCCGGTTGCGGGCACTAGCCCGCTTTTCTTTTGACCGGATGGCCAAAGGGAAGGGGAAACAACCATTCGCCAAGAATGGCGTAATCATCATCGGATCTCATTAATGTCCGCTTCCAGGATGTTGTGCTTTAGAAACGTTCCGATTGACTCGCGACACAGGGTGTTTTTTGTAAGCGCTACCGAACGCAATCAGGGCGGAACCCAGGGTAAAGAGAAGAGAAAAAAGAGCGAACGGCCCCCATTCCCAAAAAACAATTCCAAACATGAAGCGAACTCCGACATAAGCCGATAACGAAAGGCCGATGAGAGCCTGCACCGCAAATGCCGCGATAGTTCCTAACACTGCGGTAAATAGCAACGACAATAGTACGATAATCAATCCCTCTAATCTGGGCATTCCGTTAATGGCCCTAATAAAAAGCTCTGATCCCTTTCGCTCGAACACGGCTGAAAAATAAAGAAAAGCGGCAACGGACGAGAAAGCGGCGAGGAAGAAGCAAGTTTGGTGCAAAAACGACAATAAGGAGCGGCCAATCTTGCCGTATTCATTTTCGATGAGGGAGTCCTTTATCACGACATCGAAATCGCTTAGTATGGCAGTCAACGCCTTCCCTTGCTCGTTAGTGATGTTCTTCCCGCATCTTACGA
>Ga0310691_10007987_pt1 | contig 10950 bp, 6 predicted proteins | sample 176DNAGHGlowgp2_FD_203887 | JGI IMG/M metagenome (GOLD analysis project Ga0310691, IMG submission 203887) | Sheep rumen microbial communities from Palmerston North, Manawatu-Wanganui, New Zealand - 1766 DNA GHGlow gp2 (v2) (version 2) | ecosystem: Host-associated > Mammals > Digestive system >... | reverse complement strand
ACACCCAATACGTTGCCGCTGATGCCACAACCAATCTCGAAGAAATAGATGAGTTGGCCAATATAATATTCATTCAGCTCAGGAACGCTGATGCGGATATTAGGAACACCACCGTCAACGTGTGCCAGACGAGTTCCCAGCTCAGCCATCTTGTTGACTTCATCCACGCGCTTTCCTGCCAGGAAGTTCAAGCCGTCGAGGTTCTCCTCATCGCTTGGGAACAACATCGTACGGTTGGGTTTCTCTATACTGATGACGGTCTCAAAGATGGTACGCTCGCCATCTTGAATCCACTGACCCATAGAGTGCAAATCTGTGGTGAAATCTACAGATGCAGGGAAGATACCCTTCTTGTCCTTACCCTCAGATTCTCCGTATAGCTGTTTCCACCATTCGCTGACGAAATGGAGTTTCGGCTGGTAGTTGACCATAATTTCAATCTTCTTGCCTGCCTGATAGAGACCGTTGCGCACAGCTGCATATTGTGCAGCGATATTCTCTTCGAATGGCACGTCTTTTCCGCAAGCCTTCTCCATGTCAGTGGCACCTTGCACCAATGCCTTGATGTCAAAGCCTGCACAAGCGATAGGCAACAGACCTACTGGGGTCAAAACAGAGAAGCGGCCACCTACATTGTCAGGAATCACGAATGTTTTGTAGCCTTCTTTGTCAGCACAAACACGAGCGGCACCTTTCACAGCATCCGTAACAGCTACGATGACGTCTTTGGCAGCTTCTTTGCCCATTTGTACCTCACACTGTTTCTTCAGCAAACGGAAGGTCAGTGCTGTCTCAGTGGTTGTACCAGACTTGGAAATATTGATGACGCCAAATTTCTTTCCTTTTAAGTATTCAGTCATTTCGGCCAGATAGTCCTCACCGATATTGTTGCCTGCAAAAAGGATGATAGGATTGCACTTATCTTGGATGAGCCAGGTAAAAGAGTTGCCAAGTGCTTCGATGACGGCACGTGCACCCAGATAGCTGCCGCCAATACCTGCAACGACGATAGCTTCACATTTCTCGCGCAAAGTGTTGGCAGTAGCCTGTACCTCATCGAGGAATGCCGGAGTAATACTGCTGGGTAAGTGAAGCCAACCTAAAAAATCGTTACCAGGGCAGGTTCCGTCTTCAAGTGCCTGCTGTGCGGCTTTTACTTTTGGCTCAAAAGCCTTTACAGCGCCTGCTTCCAAGAAGCAAGCAGCTTTCGTGATGTCTAATTGAATGTTCTTCATTGTTCTATGTTTGTTTAATGGGTTTAATGGGCTTATTGGGCTTATTGGGTGATGGTTACCTGAAACTGTCTGTCAGCAGTTTGATTTCAATCTGTGGCGAAATCCGTTCGTAGAGAATGTTATAAACAGCATCGAGGATAGGCATGTTCACATGCATGTGACGGTTGATTTCTTTCATACACTTCGTGCCAAAATAACCTTCTGCGATCATCTCCATCTCTATCTGTGCCGATTTCACGCTATATCCCTTGCCAATCATGGTACCGAAAGTACGGTTGCGTGAGAAATTCGAGTATCCTGTCACAAGCAGGTCACCCAGATAGACGCTGTCAATGATATTACGCTCAATGGGGTGTACTGTCTGAAGGAAACGCGACATCTCCTGAACAGCATTCGACATCAGTACCGACTGGAAATTGTCACCGTAGTTCAAGCCGCTGCAGATACCAGCGGCAATGGCATAGACATTCTTCAGCACGGATGCATATTCGATGCCGATGACATCAGAAGAAGTCTTGGTCTTGATGACGTTGCTCGCCAGTACCTCAGTAAATGCTTTCGCTTTCTCGATGTTGGCGCAGCCAATGGTGAGGTAGGAGAGTCGTTCCAACGCCACCTCTTCTGCATGACTGGGACCACCGATACATGCCAGATTGTCGTACGATACATCATATACCTGATGGAAATATTCCGAACAGACGAGGTTCTCATCAGGCACGATACCTTTGATGGCGGTGATGATAAACTTGTCCCTGATGCGTGTTTTCAATTTCTTCAGGTGGTTTTTCAGATAGGGCGATGGTGTGACGAATACCAGAGTGTCGTATTGTTCAACAATCTTATTGAGATCGCTCGAGAAGAAAATCTCATCGGTATTGAAACGTACACTGGTCAGATAGGCAGGGTTGTGCTCCAATCGTTTGAAATCTTCAATACGGTCGTCGCGACGCATATACCATCCGATGTGATGAGTATGTCCCACCACAATCTTGGCTATGGCTGTTGCCCAGCTTCCGCCTCCGATAATTGCTATCTTTCCACAGTCGTACATCTATTTGACAATTTGACGATTTGACAATTTGACGATTATTCGATTTGACGATTTATTGTGCCTTGTCAATCCACTCCTGTATCTCTGCTACTGATGGTTTCTCGTACCCCAGTTTGTATTTCTTGTTGATGTCGCCCAGTTTCTGCTGCAGTCCCTGTGCCTTTTCTTCCTTGATGTCAGAAATCAGGTTGAAGCCAGCCTTACGGAGCACATATACCCAATCTTCGGCAACACCCAGTTCAGCCCATTCTGAGATGGTGCTCTGTGGGATTTTCTTTTCAGGCTTCATCTGTGGGAAGAACAGCACTTCCTGAATGTAGGTCTTGCCCGTCATCAGCATGACCAGACGGTCGATACCAATGCCGATACCACTTGTCGGCGGCATACCATACTGCAGGGCGCGTAAGAAGTCCTGATCAATAATCATTGCCTCATCGTCACCTTTGTCTGCCAGTTTCATCTGTTCTACGAAACGCTCTTCTTGGTCGATAGGATCGTTTAGCTCAGAATAGGCATTCGCCAGTTCCTTACCGTTGACCATTAGTTCAAAACGTTCTGTGAGTCCTGGCTTTGAACGATGCATTTTCGTCAGTGGTGACATTTCAACAGGGTAGTCGGTGATGAAGGTTGGCTGGATAAATGTGCCCTCGCAGAACTCTCCGAACAGTTCATCGATGAGTTTGCCCTTACCCATCGTCTCATCTACCTCCATTCCTTTCGACTTGCAGAATGCACGAATTTCCTCTTCGCTCTTGCCGTTGCAATCGAAACCTGTCTTCTCCTCAATCGCTTCAAGGATAGGCAGACGACGATAAGGAGCTTTGAACGATACAATATTGCCATCTATTTCACGTTCAGGCTTCCCATTGACAGCAATACAGATGGTCTCCAGGAGTTTCTCTGTAAACGACATCATCCAGTTGTAATCCTTGTACTGCACGTAAAGTTCCATACAGGTGAACTCTGGGTTGTGGTTACGGTCCATACCCTCGTTGCGGAAGTTTTTGCCAATTTCATAGACACCCTCAAAACCGCCAACGATCAGACGTTTCAGATACAGCTCAGTAGCGATGCGCATGTACATTTCGATGTTTAATGCATTGAAATGCGTGGTAAACGGACGGGCGCTGGCTCCTCCGGCAATAGCTTGCAGGGTGGGTGTTTCCACTTCTGTATAACCAGCTTCGTCTAACACCTTTCTCAGTGTGCGGATGACGGTAGCACGTTGCAGAAAGGTTTCCTTCACACCTTCGTTGACAACGAGGTCAACATAGCGCTGACGATAGCGAAGTTCAGGGTCATCGAATTTGTCGTATGCCACACCATCCTTGTATTTCACGATAGGCAGCGGTTTCAGTGATTTCGACAACAGGGTTATCTCCTTTGCATGGATAGAGATCTCCCCTGTTTGTGTACGGAAAACGAAGCCTTTTACGCCCACGAAGTCGCCAATGTCGAGCAGTCTTTTGAATACTGCATAATCGATGATTGAGCGTGTTCCCAGATTGCCTTCGTCGGTATTTGCGTTGATGTCATCCCTTGTTACATACACCTGTATTCTGCCCTTGCTGTCCTGTATCTCTGCAAACGATGCCTTTCCCATCACACGACGGCTCATCAGTCGTCCAGCAATGACAACCTCACGTTGTGGCTCGTCATCTTTGAAACTCTCTTTGATTTCCGTTGAGAATGCGTTTGTAGGATACTCTGCGGCAGGATATGGGTTGATGCCTATCTGTCGCAATTCTTCAAGTGCTTGTCTGCGAACGATTTCCTGTTCGCTCAGTTCTAAGATATTCATGTGTTTTTTGCAATTTCAAAATTGTGGGGCAAAGATAATAAAAAAATCTATAATCTACACAGATTTAAGAAATATTTATACCTTTGTGCCCTGAATGACAAATTATATAGGAGAAATCATTTCTTTAGGCGTAGCCTGTTCGTGGACAGTTGCAGCATTGTCGAGCGAGGTGGGCAGTCGCAGGTTAGGCGTTTTTGTGATGAATGTCTGGCGAATGTTGCTGGCCTTGCTCTTCTCTGTTTGCCTGATGTGGCTGACGATGGGTGAGCCTTTTCCATTGTATGCAGGCGCAGAAGCATGGAGTTGGTTACTGCTATCAGGCGTGGTTGGCTATTTCTTCGGCGACTGGTGTTTGTTCAATTCCTATCTGACCATCGGCTCTCGCTATGGACAGTTGTTTATGACACTCGCTCCGATGTTTGCTGCTCTTTCTGCATGGGTGTCAATAGGGCAGACGCTTAGCGCAGGTTCGTTGATAGCGATGAGCGTGACGATTGTGGGTATTTCTATCTCTGTATTGGGTCGTGGCAACCATCATAAGTTATCTATCCAGCTTCCGGCAAAAGGTGTTCTCTATGGTATCGGAGCAGGAATGGGACAGGGTGTGGGTCTGGTATTGAGTAAGATAGGTCTCGACCATTATACAGCTGATGTACCAGTTGCGGTGTTGCCGCAGGTAGAAAACTATCTGCCTTTTGGTGCCAACCTCATCCGCTGTTTGGCTGGATTATTGTGCTTCACGATTTGGCTGCTGGTACGCGGTGAGGGTTCGAAGATGCGTACGAGTATCCACAATCATAAAGGAATGCTGGCCATGTTGACAGCTGTTATCTCTGGTCCCTTTGTTGGCGTGGGATTCTCGTTGATGGCTGTACAATATACAGCGGCAGGTATCGCCTCCACAATTATGGCAACGACGCCCATCCTTATTTTATTGCCTTCTTATTATCTCTTCCACCAGAAAATTACGTGGAAGGGTTTCATAGGTGCTTGTATCTCAGTCGTAGGAGTCTCCCTGTTCTTCCTGTTGTAAGATCCTTCAACAGAATTCCTCCCCTATAGGGGAGGTTAGGAGGGGTCTTTTCAACCCTCTCTGAAGAAATCCAGTACCTCCTTGATTTCGTCAACTGTTGCTGTCTGGTTGATACGGATGCGGCCGATATCCTCCAACAGGGTGAAATTGATGAGACCAGAAGTATTCTTTTTGTCGTGTTGCATCAGCTGTATCAGCGTAGGATAGTCGTCACAGTTGATGGACATCCGTCCGTAATGCTCGCGGATGAAAGCTACTGTCTGATGCATCTTATCGGTAGGGAAGCCACATTTGATGGCAGAAAGATACAATTCGCAGATGATGCCATAGGCAACGGCATATCCGTGGAGGAGTACCCCCTCAGCTTTCCCTGTGTGGGGATGGTGCTGTGCACGGTTCAAACTCCACGACTCAAAGGCGTGTCCGAAGGTGTGTCCAAAGTTAAGGGCCTTACGGATGCCCTGCTCGTAAGGGTCTTCTTTTACCACTTGTTCCTTGACCTCCACACTGTCAGCAAGCATTGCCTGTAACTGCTCCAAAGATTCATGCGTATTCAGAGACTCTACGTCGAGCGCTATATGTTGTGCCCACATCGTTTCTTTTGAAATCAGCGCGTGCTTCAGCATCTCAGCATAGCCAGAGAGAAGGTTTTCCTGATCGAGGGTCTTCAGGAACTGTGTGTCGAGAATTACAAACTTGGAATCATTGAAGACGCCAATCTCGTTCTTCAGACCAGCGAAGTTGAAGCCCGTCTTTCCACCTACCGAAGCATCGACCATTGCTAATAGGGTAGTGGGGATGTTGATGAAGTTGATGCCCCGTTTGAATGTTGATGCTGCAAAGCCACCCAAATCGGTTACCATTCCACCACCCAGATTGATGAGGCACGAATGGCGTGTGGCACCACCATTGATCAATGCTTCCCATACCTGACTCACCGTCTCCAGCGTCTTGTTTGCATCGCTGGCCCCAATGGTGATTACCTGTGCATGCTTCAAACAGAAATAACTGCTGATGACAGGCCAACAATGGGTAAGCGTATTTTCGTCTGTGAGGACGAAGATACGGTCGTGTTCACATTCTGACAAGGCGATAGCCAATTCGTACTGTAAGTTTCCTGAAATAATAATTCTCTGCTCCATAACATATCATTTTCTCTCGGCACAAAGGTAATACATGAAGTGTTAGTTATCAGATAGTTGCGTAATAGTTTTAGGTTTTTTTTACATTCGGAACGCTAAAATTGCGCACACCGACCTGTAAGTGTGCAATTTTTTGGAGTTATTATGTCTGTGGGTATTCCTTTTGTTGAAGAAATTTGCCTGTTTGCTGAATTTATTTCCACTGATTAAACGAATCCGTTACTTTTGCATCAAAAATTACATGATGAAGAAACCAATACTTTTACTAATGTTGACGCTCATGTCGCTGGTGGCAGGGGCACAAGAGTCTGCTGTTTCAGGACTGCTCTACGACCGCGATACCAAAGAAGGTATAATGCAGGCAACGGTGCAACTTTTGAAAATGGATAGCACCTATGTGGCTGGTGCGGTTTCAGATATTGACGGCAAGTTTAGCATTGCTTTGGCAGAACCAGGCAAGTATATAGTCAAGATTACCAGCGTCGGTTATAAGGCGCTGACGAAAAATGTCACAGTAGAGGCTGACAAGGAACTGCTACTGGGAAATATTCAGCTTGCAGCCGATGCAATTATGCTGAAAGGAACCGTCGTGGAGGGGCATGCAGCGAAAGTGATACTCAAAGAAGACACCTTTCAGTATAATGCTTCTGCCTATCGTGTTCCAGAAGGCTCTACCGTTGAGGCGCTTGTAAAACGTCTTCCTGGTGCAGAAGTCAGTAACAATGGTACCATCAAGATCAATGGAAAAGAAGTGAAGAAAATCCTTGTCGATGGTAAGGAGTTTATGACGGGTGATACACAGACAGCTTTGAAGAACCTGCCTTCCAGTATCGTGGATAAGGTGAAAGCCTATGACCAGCAGAGCGATCTCGCCCGTATTACTGGTATTGATGACGGTGAGGAACAGACCGTACTCGATTTCGGTATTAAGAAAGGTATGAACAAAGGCCTGATGGTTAATGCCGATGCTGGTATCGGTACCAAAGGCCGTTATTCAGAGCGCCTCATGGGTGGCTATTACAATGACAAGATGAAGGTGATGGTGATGGGTAATGCCAACAATACCAACGATGCTGTTTTTGGTGGCGGACGCGGATTCGGCAGTCCCAAACAAGGTCTGAATGCAGCGAAGATGCTGGGTGTCAACATGAACTACGATGATGGCAAGAAATTGCAGATGGATGGTAGCCTGCGATGGAACCACAGCGATGGTGATGTGCGTACAGAGGTGGCAACTGAAAACTTTGTCAGTAGTTTCAATTCGTTCTCCAACAGTATTTCCCAAAAATACAGTCGTTCCAACTCCTGGGACTTCCGCTATCGTTTGGAGTGGAAACCGGATTCCATGACCAATATCATGTTCCGACCGAATTTCAAGGTATCAACATCCGATGGAACCACCGTCTCCAACAAAGCTTCCTATAACGACAATCCCTACGACTATACCGATACACCTTTAGAGTTGGAGGCTATCCAAAAGATGGCGGCACTGGGTGTGATGGTCAATACCAATGATAGTAGGACCATTACCTATGGTGATAGCAAATCGTTGGGTGCGATGCTGCAATACAACCGCAAGCTCAATCAAAAGGGGCGCAACGTCACCCTTCGTGCTGATGCCAGTTGGGGAAAGGATGGCTCGACAAGTCTTTCGTTAGAAAAAGTTCACCTCTATCAGGTGAAAAACCATCTAGGTACAGACTCTGTCTATCAGACCAACCGCTATAACCTCATGCCTACGAAAACGTGGAGCTATTCGGTACAGGCTACCTATAGCGAGCCACTTGCCAAGCAGACTTACCTGCAGTTCAGCTATCGCTATAAATATAACTACAATAAGAGCACACGCAGCACATACGACTTCTCTGACACCGATCCCAGCCTCTTTGACAACATCACACCTGAGTATCGTATCTGGGACCAATATCTCTCGCTGCTGCCTCGTCCGATGGAGACCTATCTCGACACCGACCTCAGCCGTTTCTCTGAATACAAGAACTATATTCATGAGTTGCAGGTGATGTTCCGTATGATACGAGGCAAATACCGTCTCAATGCCGGTGTGATGCTGCAACCGCAGCGTACCGACTATACCCAGGACTACTTGGGCATACACACCGATACCATCCGCAACGTTGTCAATTGGAGTCCTACCTTTGATCTCCGTTACCGCTTCTCAAAACGCAGTAACCTGCGCATCAACTATCGCGGAACAACCACCCAGCCGTCAATGAGCGACCTTCTTGATATTGTTGACGACAGCGATCCGTTGAACATCAAACAAGGTAACCCTGGACTGAAGCCCTCGTTCACCCATCGTTTCCGCCTGTTCTATAACAACTATATCCAGAGTCATCAGCAGGGCATCATGGCTTTCCTGAACTATAGCAACACCCTGAACAGTATCTCCAACAAGGTGACTTACGATCCTGAGACAGGTGGCCGTATTACCCGTCCAGAGAATATCAATGGCAATTGGGACATCAATGGAGCCTTTATGTATAATTGTTCTGTTGACTCAGCCGGTTATTTCAATATCAACACATTTACCACAGGCAGATACAACAACTATGTAAGTTATCTCTCGCTTGACCGCAATTCCGATTCTCAAAGGAATGTTACTCGAAGCACGACCCTTGGCGAGAGACTTTCTGCCAGCTATCGCAACCTATGGTTGGAGGTAGAGCTTGACGGAAGCGTGAACTACACTCACACCCGTAATCAACTGCAGGCAGCTAACAACCTCGACACTTGGCAGTTCTCTTACGGTGGTACTGTCAATGTGTCGTTGCCTTGGAACATGACAATTGCTACTGACCTGCATCAGCAGAGCCGTCGTGGTTATGATGACAAATCGCTCAATACCAACGAACTGATATGGAATGCACAGATTTCTCAAAGTTTGCTCAAAGGCAACGCCCTTACCCTTTCTGTACAGTTCAACGACATTCTGGGACAGCTCAGTTCCTTCAGTCGTGCCATCAGTTCCACCCAGCGCACTGATACACAATACAATAGCATCAATTCATATATCATGTTCCGCGCTTCTTACCGCCTGAACCTCTTTGGGGGAAAGGAAGCACGCAAGCAGCATGACGGTCCCTACAACTTCGACCGCGAAGGACCAGGCATGGGACCACGCGATGGCAACAGCCGTCCCAGCGGTCCGCCTCCTTCAGGCAGCTCCTCCCGTCGTGGCGGTGGCGGCTTCGGTGGTCCGATGATGGTGGATTAAATCATTCTTCTTTGACAATGCGTCCCTGCTTGTCGATATAGACCCATTTGTCTTTGAAAAGAAAGCGCTTGGAGTCTGACACTTTGGCCAAGCCGTTTTGGAAGTAGTTCACCTTCTTCCAACGGCAGGGTATCACCAGTTCGCCACTCCTGTCGATGAATCCTAAGCGTTTGTTGAAATCCTGAACGACGGCCAATCCGTCGACGAACGACCACATACTTCTCCATCGGCAGGGGATGACGATGTCTCCACGTACGTCTATCATGCCGATCTTCCTGTCTTTCTGAACCATTGCCAGACCGTCATGAAACGGCCATCCTTCTTCGAAAACGCAGGGGATGGCGAGGCGGCCTGTCACGTCTATATAACCGCATCTCTTGTTGTCGTCAACCACAGCTGCCATGTATTCGCTGAATGGTCCGACAGAGCGCCATACGCAGGGGATGACCTCGTTGCCACGCCTGTCGATGAACCCGAATTTCCCAGTCTTCCGCTTTTGTGCAATAGCCAGTCCGTTGTTGAAAACACCAATTAGGGAATACTCTTTCTCAGAGATTACTACCTCGTTCTGTTTGTTGACGATGCCCGCATAACACGGTCCGCTTACATGCTGACTGATTTTAGGGTGCAATCCTGCACGCTCAGCTGCTCGCTGCTTCTCGTCAGCATACTTCTTGCTTTCGTCGGAAATGGGAATGTAATTGATAGCAGCAGGTGTTTCTTGAACCTTGATAATGGTGGTGGGTTCAAGAACCTTGGTGTTTTCTTGAACCTTGGTGGGGGTGTCAGAAACTTTGACGGTGGTGTCGGAGGCGAACGATGCTTGTTTTTTCCGATGCTTCAGCGCCATCTCTTCTGCCCAGGCCTCGCGGTCTGGTCCACAGTAGCGAGGGTCGTAGTCGTAATACCAATAGGCGGGATTGGATTTGTCGTCCAGTTGTGAGACGAAAGATGATTTTTTGAAAGCATTGAAGACACTGTTGGGGTCAGTAGGGAATTCCACTTCTTCGATGCCATAGGCTTCTGCAGGGCTGACGATATTGCCGTCTTCATCTTCCATCAGTCCAGACTCACCCAGCATATGATAGTCGGGTGTTTTTTTCTCCTCGGTTTTGCTTCCGTCGTTTGTCAACTCTTTCTCTGATTTCATCGGTTTTTAGTATTTCGGTTTGACGCTACAAAAATAAATGAGATTTCCGGTTCTTCCAAATATTTCACGAAAAACCCAATTTTTTGCTCCGTTTTCCGTTTTAAAGTGCAACGTGAGTTAGACGATTCTTTTCCGCGCGCGCATTACCCAGATTTTTTCAATTAAATCCTACATCGTGCACGAGTCTTATAAACATTGGGCTTAGCAACGATTTTGTTCTACACGAACATACACATTTCCTACACGATTCTAACGTTAACGATCACTTCACCTTCACTTTTGTAAGAAATAAAAATCTAAAGT
>Ga0310691_10007986_pt1 | contig 10951 bp, 1 predicted proteins | sample 176DNAGHGlowgp2_FD_203887 | JGI IMG/M metagenome (GOLD analysis project Ga0310691, IMG submission 203887) | Sheep rumen microbial communities from Palmerston North, Manawatu-Wanganui, New Zealand - 1766 DNA GHGlow gp2 (v2) (version 2) | ecosystem: Host-associated > Mammals > Digestive system >... | reverse complement strand
CGGAGGGCCAGGCCTCGAGGCCGGAGACTCCGGCGTCGAACCACGGCGTCCCGCCGCGGGCGGCCGCGGCGAGGAGCAAAACCGGGAGAAGCGTCTGTTTCATCGCGAGAGATCCGGGGAAGGAATCCTTTGCGGAACGGAGGCGGGCGCCCGCGGACCGCGGACGCCCGCCCCGGAGTCTACTTGATGAGCAGGAGCGTTCCGGCGTAGCCGCGGAGCGTCGCGCGGACGCCGGTCGGGGCGTCGCCGGCGTTCGCCGGCTCGGTCAGGACCGACGGCCAGCCGTAGGTGTAGTAGAGCGTGGTCGTCTTCGGCGGGTCGACGAGCGTCACATGCGACGTGTCGATGCCGCCCTTCCACGCGACAAGCGCGACGGTGCGTTTGTGCGCGGTCTTGTAGAACGGGCTCTTCGGGTCGACGGCGATCGTGTATTTGCCCGGGCCGGCGCCGAGCATGCCGGCGAACATCCCGTCCTCGTTTTCCGAGTAGATCACGGGATCCTTCCACGCGTCCTCCGGAACGGTGAAGAGGAACGACGTGTCCGAGTCCTGGCGATAGCCGGTCGCGTCCCGGGAGTTCCGGAACGACCCGGCGAGCTCGATCCGCGGCGCGGCGCCGGAGATCTCGAACCACTGGTTGGTCGTGGCTTCGAAGCCGTAGTCCGTGTAGACGTAGTGCCCCCGCACGGTGCCGCCGTCAAGCCGAAGGCCGCCGTTCGCCGAGGCGTTCGCGAGGCCGTTGCTCGTCGAGAACCGCAGCGTCGCGCCGTCCAGGACGGCGACGTTCATGTCGCGGCCGGTCAGCGCCAGCCATCCCTTGAAATAGGCGTCCGCATCGTCGGAGAACGTGATGGTCGTGTTCCATCCCTTCCCGAAGTCCGAAGATTGTCCAATCTCGAAGCCGTTGTCCTCCGTGAGCGAAAGGGCGGAGAACGTCAGATTGCAGTTCTTCATGCTGCCGCCCTGCATGTTGCCGGTGAGCCCGGAGACGTCCGCGCCTTCGCCCACGAACGTCACGGCCGTGCCGTTGTTGTTTCCGAGACTCCAGTTTGCGAACCGGTATTTGCCGGGCACGTGGACCGTGTTGGTCGACGCGCTCGGGAACGCGACGGATGCCTGGCTGTTGCTCGGATAGCCGGTGCAGTTGTCGGCGTAGGCGCTCGGGAGCCAGTTGGACGGGTTGTCCCACGCGCCTTCCTCGACGTCGATCTTCCACGTGTAGGTGACGGCGTCGGCCGTCCAGAACTCCCGGTCGGTCCGCGAGGAGCTCGTCCACGACGTGCCGCCGGACGCGACGTTCACGGTCCGGAAGGCGTAGTAGTAGTGGCGCGGCGTTTCGTGGAACTCGTGGACGAAGACGAACTTGCCGGTTCCGGTGAGGACCTTCGATTCGACGGCCTGCATCGTGTCGCGCGTTTCGCCGACCATGAAGTAGACGGTCGTGACGCCCGCGCCGATGGTTTCGAGCGTCCCGTAGGCCGTCACGGTGCGGTGCGAGACGCTCGCGCCGTTCGTTTCGTAGGCCAGGATCGAGCCCTGGCGCGTGGTCGTGAGGACGCCGACGGGCGTTTCGTCGTAGCCGCCGTCCGTCGTCCGCGCGACGACGCGATACCAGATCGCGCCGCCGGGTTCCATCCGATACGTGGCGAGGTAGTCGCCGGCGCCGTCCGCCGCGACCGCGATTTCGGTCGGGTTGGCGAACGTGTCGTCGGCCGAAACCTGCACGACGACGGTGAGCGTCCCCGTGCCCGGATTCGCGACGCGGATCGGGAACGAGGCCATGTCGCCGTCCGCCGTCGCGCCGAGGTCGACGACGCGCACGGCCGCGGCGCTCGCGGGCAGCGTGTCGGACCAGGCGACGACGGTGCCGCCCGCGTCCGTCTCGAAGAAGCGCACGTAGGCCGCGCCGGCCGCGGGCGCGAAGGAGCCGGTGGCGGCCGCTTCGTTCGCGGCGAGCGCGCCGATCGAAACGGCCGCGCCGCCGTCCGCTTCCCACGCGGCCTTGTCGGCGCCGTGGTAGGTCGCGCCACAGACGGCCCAGATCGTGCCGGACGCGTTCGTGACCGGGCGCGAGACCGTGGCGGTCAGCGTGCCGGCGCTCCATGCGGCATCGTCGATCGCGAGGACGCGGTGCGAACCGGTCACGGTGCCGAGCAGTTCCATTTCGCGCAGGCTGGCCTGCGCCGTGACCGTGCCCTGCACGAACCGCAGCGCAGTCGCGCCCACGGCCAGATACTGCGAACCGTCCGCCGGACGGAGATAGCCGTAGTTGTTGCCGCTCTTGTCGTTGAAGACCAGCGACGATCCGTCGATCTCGTGCCAGTCGCCCGCTTCGTCGCGCCACGAGAGCGAGTCGACGACCAGATACGCGCGGCCGTAGTCGGCGTTGTTCCAATACTGGTAGAGGCGGAACTCGGAGAGCGAGCAGACGCCGGGCAGCTCGAACTCGAGCACGGTCCCGCCGGGGATCGTGTAGTAGGTGCCGGACGCCGTCGAGACGACGCCGTCCGTGAGGAGGCCGGGCGTGCCGGTCGCGGTCGTCCCCTCCGGCAGCGTCGCCGTCGCGACGACGCCGCGCAGGAGGTTGTTCGTGGCCCACGTCTGCGTCGTGTTCCACGTGCCGGTCTCCCAGCCGTTCGCGGCGGACGTCTTGTCGCCGCCGCCCGTGCCGAACTCGTCCGCCGCCGTGGCGAACGCGAAGTAGTCGGAGTAGCCGGTTCCGTTCGCGCCGCCTTCGGCGTTCACCGCGACGACCTGCGCCCAGTAGGTGCGCGCGGGCATGAGGCCGGAGAGGACGGCGGACGTCGTGCCCTCGGCCGCATTCTGCGCGACGAGGACCGGCGTCGCCGACGCGACGGCGTTGCTCGCGATCGCGTAGCGCACGTAGACGTCCGCCTTGCCGCCCGACGCGCCGCTACCGGCGTCCACGAGGTTCACCGCAAGGCGCACCGAGCCGGCCGTCGCGTCCGAGACGCCGCCGATGGCGACGGTCGGCGGGACGGAGTCCGCGATTTCGACGTCGGGCAAGTAGACCGTTTCGCTCCAGCGGACAACGTCGTTCGCGTCCACGTAGTCGAAGCGCAGGTAGTTCATGCCCGCGAGCGATTCGTCGTCGATCGAGAAGGCCTGCGAAAGCGCGCCCGCGGCGGCCTGCGCCGTCGCGGCGGTCGTCCACGCCGCCTCGTCCGTCCCGCCGTGCGCGGCGGCGAGGAACGCTTTCACGGTCGCGTCGGCCTGCAGCGCGCGAGAGAAGGCGACGAGAGCCTTGACGCCGGCCGCCGTGCGCGTGATTTTCGAGACCGAGAGGTCGGCGGCGACGGTCGAGGCCGGGACGCCTTCCGCTTCGACTTCGCGGAAGTTGTGGAAGCCCGATGTGGAGAAAGCGTCGGTCGTGAACCGGATGCCGTAGGCGGGCTTCTCCCACAGGTAGTCCGTGCCGGCGGCCGGCAGGAGGTAGCCGTAGTTCTTCCCCCACTTCGCGTTGTAGTGGCCGGGTTCGGGCGAAATCACCGTCCACTCTCCGTCCGCGCCGAGCGCCTCGACGGAGGCGACGTTGACGCCGGAACGGTAGTCGCTCGCATTGTAGAACACGCGGAAGGACGTGAGATAGACCGGATCGACCCACGTCCAGGCGAGGCGCCGGTTGGGGTAGAGCTCGTAGTAGTCGTCCGTGCCGTTGACGAGGCGGTTGGGGTTCGCCTCGGTCGCGGCCGCGCCGGTGGCGGTGTCGACCGCCTCCGCGGGCAGCACGTCGCGAAGGAGGCTCGTGGCGTGGAAGTTCGCCGCGTCGCTCGTCCACTGGCCGAACGTCCACGAGGAGCCGGCCGGTTCGGTCGTGGCGGACGAAGCCGCCGTCGAGAACGAAACCGGGATTTCGAGGATGCCGCCCACGAGGCCGTTGTCGAGGACGAGGACGCCCGCGTAGTCCGAGTCCGGCGCGAGACCGGTCGCGGCGAGCGAGGTGAGTCCCGTCGCCGAGACGGAGCCGAGCGCGAAGTCGTTCGTCGTCGCGGCGCCGTCGCGCGCGACGCGCAGCGTGGCGTCGACGTGGTCGGCGCCCGCGCCGAGCGAGTAGACCTGCAGCGTGCCGGTCCACGAGGCTTCGCCCGCTTCGGACGACTTGAGCGAAGCCTGCGGCGCGGGCAGCGTCGCGGACGCCGTGCGCATGCGGACGATCACGGTGCCGGCGCCGCCGGCGCCGCCGTAGCAGGAACCGACCGAGTAGTCGGCGGCATCGCTCGACGAGCCGCCGCCGCCGCCGCCGCCGCCGAAGCCGGGCGCGCCGCTCATCGTCGCAAGATTGGCGGGCAGGCGGGCTTCGAACGACATTTCGCCGCCATGGCCGGCCGTCGGCGCGCCGCCGCCGCCCCAGCCCTTGTAGGTCGAGTAGGAGCCGGCCGCGCCGCCGCCGCCGCCCGCGCCGTAGACGGCCGGGTGGCCGGAAATCGAATTCGTGACGCCCGCGCCGCCGCGGCCGCCGAACGTGCCGGAGCCGGCGATGCCGGCGGAACCCGCGCCGCCGCCGCCGCCGCCAGCGCCCTTGGAGACGCCCGCGCCGCCGGCGAAGCCCGCCGTTGCGGCGCCGCCGGCCTTGCCGCTCGCGCCGCCGCCGCCGGACGAGCCGGCGAGACCGGCCGCGTTGTAGCCGCCGCCGCCGCCGCCCGCGGCGAAAATGGCGTCGAACATCGTCGCCGAGCCGTTCGCGCCGGACGCGCGGCCCGTTCCCCTCGCGCCGCCCGCGCCGACCCTGACCACGTAGACGCCGGGGACGAGGACGAGGTTCGTCGCGATCACCTGGCCGCCGCCGCCGCCGCCGCCGCCGTATTCGGTGCCGCTTTGTCCCGCGCCGCCTGCGCCGCCGCCGCCGACGATCAGCACCTCGGCCATGCCGCCGCGCGTCACGGTGAAGCTCTGCGCGGTGCTGTTCGCGTTCGTGAAGGTCCAGACGGTGAACGGACCGTCGGCCGCGACGATGTCCGCCGTCGCGGATTCGCCTTCGCCCCAGTCGTCGAGCGTCCGGAACGCGTAGTCGACCGTGGCGACGGCGTGCGTCCCGTCGTCCATCGAGATGCGGAGCGTGTAGTCCGTCGCGGCCGCGAGGCCGGAAACCGCGATCGCGTTCGTCGCGTAGGCGGCGATCGTCGCGGAAGCGGGCGCGAGCGTCGCACCGGCGACGGCGGAGCCCTGCGCGTCGAGGAGCGCGTAGGAATAGGCCGTGGAGAGGAACGCGCCGGACGCGTCCTTGCCCGGAATCGCGTCGAACGCGAACGCGACCGCGGTTTCGCCCAGCGACGTGACGTGCCCGTTCGTCGCCTGCGGCGCGTCGGTGTCCGCCTGGCCGACGATGTGCGCGTAGAGGACGACGTGGCCGGTCAGCGGATCGGTCGCCGTGAAGAACGAGTCCGTGGCGGGGTGCGGGAGGTTCTCCCTGTCGAGCGAAACGGCCGAAGCGAGGATGCCCAGCGGCCAGCGGACGAGCGGGACGTCGAGCGTCTGCCCCGCGAGGACGGCCGGCGAATTCGTCGGAATGCGCGGTGCGAGGAAATAGTTGGCGGTGGAACCCTGGCCGAACTTGTAGGTCGTGTTGGCGCTGCGCGAGCGGATCGGGGCGTCCTGCCAGCCGCCGACGGGCACTTCGAAGTCGATGTATTGAGTCTTGTCGGCCGAGTCCGTGCTCGAAATGTAGACGCGCCGCGCGATTTCCACGACGGGAGCCGCGCCGCGCAGGACGAGCGCCGCCTTGCCGTTCATTTTGCGGGCGTTGAAGCGGAGCGTGCAGCTGTCGTTCGCGGCGCCGGCGATGTGCTGGAGCGTCGCGTCGTCCACGACGATCTGCGAACCGTCGCCGTTGATGAGAATCCAGCCGCGCGCCGTCAGCGTCGCGCCGTCGCGCACGATCAGTTTCGAATTGCTCTTGACGTTCATCGTGAACGCCGTGCCGCCGTTGTTGTTGCCGAGCGTGACGTCCGCGCCGTCCGCCAGTTCGACCGTCGTGTCGGCGTTGGCGTAACTGATCGGGTTGCCGTAGTCGAGCAACGCGGAAATCGGCCCGATGAATCGCAGCGCCGATCCCTGTCCGAGCGAAAGCGTCCAGGTGCGCGAGGAGGACACGGCCGTTTCCTCCTGCATCTCGAGGAAGGCGGCCGAGGCGCCGGCGGCGGGCGAAAAGGTGACGTCCGCGTTCTTGCCGAGCGTGAGGCGGGTGAAGCGCAGCTTCGTCTCGAAGTCGGGGACGGAGACGACGGCGCTGGCGTTGGCCGGGAACGACGCGTAGGAGCCGCGGCGCGGGAAGCCGGCGATGTCGTCCCAGACGCCGTCCGGCGTCCACGCGGCGGCATCGGTCCAGAGGCCGGCCGCGCCGCCCGCCCACGTGTAGGCCGTGGCGTCGACGATCGTCGTGTTGCGGCCGACGTTGTCGGAGCGCGCCTTCGCGGTCATGCCCCAGCTGGCGGTCGCGGTCGCGTTGGAGACGCCCCAGTTCCACGTGACGTCGCGGTCCCAGTCGAGCGTCGCGTCGAGCGAGAACGTGCCGGCGGAGCCGAGGACGATCGTCTCGCCCTCGTGCGGCGCCGTCGTGTTGCCGGCGGGGAAACCATCGGCGGAGTCGTTCCGGAGGAGGAAGCCGGTCGTCTCGCCCGCGCCGAGCGTGGCGAGCGTGCCGCCGAACGTCACGGTGCGCTGCTTGTTCTCGAAGGGCGTCGCGTAAGGCCAGACCGTGTCCCATGCGCCGTCGGTCGAATCGAACATGCGCGAGGCGCCGGGCAGGACGGCGACCGCCGGCTCGGTGCGGGCGACGGCGCCCGAGGCGTCCGTCGCGACGAGCCGCCACCAGACGGCGGATCCGGCCGAGATGTCTTCGGCGGCGATGGTGAAGGCGCCCGCCGCGTTGCGCGTCGCGGTCGCGGCGACGGCGAGGTCGGACGCGCTCGTTCCGGTCCAGAGCTGCACGATGCAGGGCGCCGCGCCGCCGGAAAGCGTGGCGGCGATTTCGAGGCGGTCTCCGTCGCCGGTGTCGGCGACGTGGACGTCCGCGAGCGACGGCAGCGCCGTGTCGGAGAGCGCGACCGCCTCGGTCCACGCCAGGTCCGTGCCGGTCGCGAGGACGAGGCGGGCGACCTTGGCGGCGCTCCCCCACCCCGTCACGGTCGCCGTGAGGTCGGTGTCGGCCTGCGCCGCCGCGACCTCGCCGAGATCGATCGTTTGGCCCCAGTCCGACAGGGAGGCCGTCCCGGCGTCTTCCGTGCCGTAGACCGCATAGGCGTGCGCCGCGGTTTCGCCGGGGCCGGCCTTGGCGGCGAGCGAGAGCGCGGTGCCGCTCGCGGCGGCGCCCTGGAGCTCGATCGCGCGGGCGGCGGGTTTGTCCGGCCGCAGGAGCGAACCGTCGCCCGGATCGAGCAGGGCGGTCCAGGCGTCGGCCGTTTCGGTGTCGGTCACACCGTCCGCGTTGAACGCGACGCCGAAGGACGGCCACTTGCTGTCGGGCCCGAAGGCGCCGTTGTCCGAGATGCCGACGCGGACGTCGAGCTCGTACCAGCCGGTCGCCGGCGGCGTGAACGTCCCTGCCGTGCCGACACCGCGGGTCTTGCAGGTGGAGAAGAGGACCAGCCCGCCCACGGCCAGGTAGGCGCTGTCCTGGAAGCGAGTGCCGAACGCGTAGGTCCGGCCGCCTTCGAGCCGCATCCAGCCGCGGTAGGCGTAGAAGCCGTAGTAGACGTTCCACGAATAGGCGGCGCCCGAGAGCGGATCCGTGATCGTGCGGGTGCGCGAGTTCGCGGCGATGGTGCCGGAGACGAGATTCGACGAAAGCGCCTCGGTCCAGATTTCGTCGCCCGTGAAGAGACCCTGGAACGCCGCCTGCGTCGTGCTGCGCTGCGTCTGCCAGAGGCCGAAGGCGCCGGCGCTCGCCGAAACCGCGGGCGCGGCGGGGATCGCCACGGCCGCCACGGCACCGGTCACCGTGACGCCCGCCGCGACGACGACCGGCGCGACGGACCACGTCGAACCCGGCGCGAGGCCGGAAAGCGTCGCCGCGAACGTGCCCGGCGCGGCGCCGGTCGCAACCGGCGCGGAGAGCGTCATGCGGTCCGCCGAAGGACCGTAGACGAGCGAAAGGTCCGCCGTCGCCGCGGAACCCGCGGAACGCAGCGCGACCAGGACCTGCGCCGACGAGGCGCCGGCGGTCGCCGACTCGATCGCCGCCTCGGGCGTGTCGCCGGCCGCGTTCGCGGCAAGACGCAGGATGAACGCGCCGCAGCCGCCCGCGCCGCCGAGACGCTGCGCGTCTTTGGCATCCTTGAAATCGAAGGCGCCGCCGCCGCCGGAGCCGGTGCCGGCCGCACCGGCGGTGGCGCTCGTCCGATTCTGGTTCACCTCGGCCGTGTAGCCGCCGCCGTCGCCGCCGACGCCGCTGCCGCCGAGGCCCTTGTAGCCGCCGTTCGAATCCGTCCAGCAGCCGCCGCCTCCGCCGCCCGCGTACCAGAGCGTCGCGCCCGTGATGTCGCTCGCGACGCCGGGGCCGCCGTTGCCGCCCTGGCGGCGGTTGGAGCCGGATGCAGTGTCCGACGAATGGCCGTCCGCGCCGGGACCGCCCGCGCCGCCGCCGCCCGCCGCCGCGTTGTTGTAGGTGTTGGCGGTCGTGCCGGAGCCCTTGCCGCCGGGATTGCCGAGCTCGGGGGGAACCGCCGTCGATTCGGATTGCGACGCCGCGCAGGCGTTGCCGCCGCCGCCGCTGCCGCCGGCGTGTCCGGTCAGCAATGCGGTAGAACCGTAGGTGCCGCCGCCGCCGCCGTGCGCCGTGTAGAGGACCGCGCCGCCGAGCGAGAGGACCGAGTTCTCGCCGTCGCCGCCGTCGCCCGACGCGCTGTTGACCGCGCCGCCCGCGCCGACGACGACCGTGTAGGTGCCGGCCTCGAGCGTGACGGCCGGAAGTTCGATGAAGCCGCCCGCGCCGCCGCCGCCGCCGCGGTTCGTGCCGCCCGCGCCGCCGCCGCCGACCATGAGGAACCTCGCGCGGCCGCGCGAGGCGACCGTGAAGGTGTAGGTGCCGGCCGACGAGAACGAATAGACCGTGTCCGTTCCGACCGTCGTCTTCGTCGCGCCGGAGGGATCCGCCGACAGCGCGGCGGGCGCGCCGTTGTAGGTCGAGAAGGAGCCAGTCGCGGCGCCCGCGACGGCGCCGCCCGACACGCGCAGCGCGTAGTCGTAGGTCGTGCCCTCGGCGAGGCCCGCGAGCGGAAGGGAGAAGTTTTCGCCGGTCGCGAGACCCGTTCCGAGCGTTTCGTAGGAACCCAGCGTCCCGCCGGCCGGACCCACCGCCATTTCGAGCGTCGCGCCCGAGGCGCCGCCCGCGAGGACGGTGCCGGAGACGATCGCGGAACCGACCGACCCCGCCACGGAGGAGACCGACACGCGCGGCGCGCCGGACGCGACCGCGGACCAGCGGACGATCAGCGTGCCGCAGCCGCCGGGCGCGCCGCGGCGGGTGGAACCGGCCGCGTTGGTGCCCTCGCGCCGGCCGCCGCCGCCGCCGCCGCCGAGGCCGTCGACGCCGCAGTGTTCGGCGGCGACGGTGCTGTCGGCCATGTCGCAGCCCAGGCCGCCGCCACCCTTGCCGCCGCGGCCGGACGTCGCCAAGACCTTCACGCCGCCCGATGTGGTTTCTTGGTTGTATTGGCCCGCGCCGCCGCCTCCGGCATACCAGACCTCTTCGCCCGTGATCGAGCAGGGCAGGCCGTCGCCGCCCGCGCCGCCGACGCCGCGGCCGTAGTCCGCGTGGTGGCCGGCCTCGCCCGCGCCGCCGCCGCCGGAGGGCAGGTAGACGCCCGTGTTGCCCGTCGAGTTCTGGCCGCCGGCGTTGCCCTTTTCGTCGCCCGTCGCCGTGGAGGCGCCCCCCGTGCCGGCCTGGATCGAGCTGCCGCCGCCGCTGCCGCCTGCCTTGCCGTTTTTGCTGGAGTTGCCGCCGCCGCCGCCGCCGCCGTGCGCGGTGTGGAGGACGGTCGATCCGAGCGAAAGCTTCGTGTCGCCGCCGTTGCCGCCCTGCCCGCCGTCCGACGAAGCGGCCGCGCCACCGGCGCCGATGGCGACCGTGTAGGTCCCGGCCGCGAGCTCGACGCCCTCCAGGTGGAGGAATCCGCCCGCGCCGCCGCCGCCGCCCGAGTAGGAGCCGCCGCCGCCACCGCCGCCCACGAGCAGGAGCTCGACCGTCGCGCCGCCCTCGGGGACGGTGAACGACCCGCCGGCCGTCGTGTCGAACACGGCCACGCGGTCGGTGCCGACATCGAGCGTTTTCGCCGCGCCGGAGACCGTCAGGTCGACGGCCGAAGCCGGCAGCGCGAGGGCGAGGAGGAGGCACGGAAGGATGCGGTTCTTCATGGATGTGTCCTTTCGGAACGGGATATGCGCGATGGACCGGCGGATGCCGGAGGCGGAACCGCCCCCGCCCGCCCGAAGCCGGGCGGGGAACGGAACGGTGCGAGTATACGATGCGTGCGCGCGTGTGTCAAATCCCGCCCCCTCCCGCGCTCGGTGTCTTTTTTACTTGACGAAAGGCGCCACTTTTTTTCGGCGCCCGGTCTCGGCTCGATCTCCTCCCTGCTCGGGCCACGGTGGCGGGGATCGCGCGAAGGCGGAGCGCAAAACCCGAGCCGAAGGCGAAGGGCGACCGCGACGCCTAGCCGCCCCGCAGGGGCGGAGCGAGGCGACCGCAGGGAGCCGAAGCGGCAATGCCGGGCCGCGCGCCGGGGCGCCCGCGCGGCGGTCTCGCGGCGCTCGTCGGCTCGGCGGGGCAACTCCCGCCTTCGCCTCCTCCCGCTCGCGATCCCATCCACGCGGGCATCCCCGGCGCGCTGTGCCCCCGGCATTCGCGACCTCAGGCCAGGGGTTCGATGCTTGCTTCGCTGCGCATCGCACCCCGCTTGTCTTGCGCAGCGGCCCGGCCGGCTCGCCTCCGCGGG
>Ga0310691_10007985_pt1 | contig 10953 bp, 6 predicted proteins | sample 176DNAGHGlowgp2_FD_203887 | JGI IMG/M metagenome (GOLD analysis project Ga0310691, IMG submission 203887) | Sheep rumen microbial communities from Palmerston North, Manawatu-Wanganui, New Zealand - 1766 DNA GHGlow gp2 (v2) (version 2) | ecosystem: Host-associated > Mammals > Digestive system >... | reverse complement strand
ATGGAGAGCAACGGCAAGAGCGTCGACAAGCAGGGGCGCCGCGTCGCGTGGCAGACCGGCCCGATCGTCTGGGGCGAGCCCGGCACCAACGGCCAGCACGCCTTCTACCAGCTCCTGCACCAGGGCACCAAGCTCGTCCCGGCCGACTTCATCGGCTTCCTCCGCTCGCACAACCCGATCGGGCCGCACCACGTGCACCTCATGGCGAACTTCTTCGCGCAGACCGAGGCGCTCGCGTTCGGCAAGACGGCGGACGAAGTCCGCGCCGAAGGGACGCCCGAGGCACTCGTCCCGCACAAGACGTTCGAGGGCAACCGGCCGACGAACACGCTCGTCGCGGACGAGCTCACGCCGGCGACGTTCGGCGCGCTCGTCGCGCTCTACGAGCACAAGGTGTTCACGCAGGGCGCGCTGTGGGACATCTTCTCGTTCGACCAGTGGGGCGTGCAGCTGGGGAAGGTCCTCGCCAAGAAGATCATCCCCGAGCTCACCTCCGGCTCGGAACTGAAGCACGACTCCTCCACCAACGCGCTCATCGAGCGCTTCCGGAAGGCCAACGCCTAGCCCCCCACCCCGCCATGACCTTCGAAGAACCCCTGCTCGACCTCACGGTCGCCGTCGCCCTCTACAACGAGGAGGAGTCGATCCCCCCGCTGTGCGAGGCGCTCGACGCCGCGCTCCGCCCCCTCGGGAGGACCTACGAGGTCCTGCTCGTGGACGACGGCTCCCGGGACGGCACCTGGGAGGCCATGAACGCCGAGGCCGCGAAGTACCCCGGCTTCAAGCTCGTGCGCTTCCGCCGCAACTTCGGGCAGACCGCCGCGCTCGCGGCGGGGTTCGACCTTGCGCGCGGACGCGTCGTCGTCACGATGGACGGCGACCTGCAGAACGACCCGGCCGACATCCCGGCGATGCTGGAGAAGCTCGAGGCCGAAGGCGCGGACGTCGTGAGCGGCTGGCGCAAGGACCGCAAGGACTCGAAGATCCGCACGCTGCCGTCGCAGATCTTCAACCACTTCATCCAGTCCTACCTGAAGCTCCCGATCCACGACAACGGGTGCTCGCTCAAGGCGTACCGGCGCGAGGTCGTGAAGGGCTTCCACCTCTACGGCGAGATGCACCGCTTCGTCGTGGCGCACGCCAAGTGGGTCGGCGCGAAGATCGTCGAGATGCCCGTCCGCCACCACGCCCGCGAGCACGGCGAGTCGAAGTACGGCGCGCTGTTCGGGCTCGCGAAGATCCCGCGCGTGGTGCTCGACTGCATCACGATGCGCTTCATGCTCAAGTACAGCGCCAAGCCGATGCACCTCTTCGGCAAGATCGGCGGCTGGTGCCTGCTCGTCGGCGCGCTGATGCTCGGCCTCGTCGGGATCGAGGGGCTCGCCTCGCTGTGCGGCGCCGGCGCCTGGTTCGGCGACACGCTCCTCGTCAAGCGCCCGTTCTGGGTGATCGCGCCGTTCATGTTCCTCGGCTTCTCGGTGCAGTTCTTCGTGATGGGCCTCAACGCCGAGCTCAACACCCGCACCTGGTACGAATCGCAGAAGCGGCCCGTCTACACCATCCGCGAGATCGCGGAGCCGCGAAAGGCCTGACCTGCCCCGCCCTCGTCCCATCGCAGACCCAAGCCTCCTCGTCCCTCCGTGCCCCCCGCCCTCCGGTCCAGTCTCCTGCTCGGGCTCCTCGCGCTCTCCGCGCGGGGGGAGGTCGTTGCAGATTCCCCGGAGGCGATGGCGGCGGAGGTGCGGGCCCTCGTCTCCTCGGGCGCGGGCGCGCTGATGCCGGACCTGGACCGCGCCTACATCGCCGACGGCGGCCTCGTCCCGCTCGGCGAGGGCGACTTCCCCGCGATGTTCCTGCACGGGCTCGTGGCGGAGTGGCGGGACGGCGTCGCGGTCTTCCCGGTCGAGGTGCGGCTCGACGACGCCACCGGCGACGCCTACTTCCTCGACGCCGCCGGGGAGCCGTTCTGGTACGTCCCATCAAATGTGCCCGAGCGCTATCGCCCGTGGCTTGTCGCAAACCCCTGGTTCGCGCCCTCGCGCGCCGGCATCCGCTGGACCTTCGTCCACGACGCGGACGCCGCGCTCCTGCGCGCCGCGTCCGCCCCCGCCGCCCGTCGCGCTGCGCCCCTCCGTTCCCTTCCCACGCCACCCGTCACGAACCTCTGCTTCACCGGCTTCACCTACACGGGCACCTCCGTGTGGTTCTCCGCCGCCTGGCCCGCCTCCGCGCTGCCCCTGCCCGGCGACACGCTGGACGTCTACGCCAAGACGAACCTTCTCGACGCGCACTGGTTTCCGCTCGCGGAGCTTCCCGTCGCCCCCGCCGCCACCAACGCGACCCTCGAGATCGCCGGCGAGGACATCCCCGGATTCTTCGTGCCGCCCCACGTCCACGACGCAAGCTGCCCCGCCGTCACCAACATCACCTTCGACCTCGTCTCCAACGAACCCGTCACCGGCATCGTCTACCGCTGCTACCGCTACCAGGCCGTCTCCTCCGGCTTCCTCCGCCTCGGCACACGCCTCGACACCGACGGCGACGGCCTGTCCGACGCCTACGAGACCCTCGTCTTCGGCACCGATCCCGACAACCCCGACACCGACGGCGATGGTTTGCTCGATCCGGCGGAACGGGAGTTCGGCACCGATCCGCACGCCCCCGATACGGATGGCGACGGTCTGACGGACTACGAGGAGATTCTCTTTCTGGACACGGACCCCCTTGAAGCGGACACCGACGACGACGGTCTGACCGATCTCCAGGAAGTCGGCTCCGTCGATGTTGTTCCCTACGTCTGGAGAAACCCTGGCTCTGCTACGAACCTGCTGACTTCCGATGGCGACGGGACCGGAGTCTTCGCGTGTTCCCTTGCCACGCCGCTCATAGCGGATCGCACCCCGCACCCGACGATCGCCGTCGAAACGAACGGGCTAGTCTTCCTGCTCGCACCCGGAGATTTCGTCACCAACTCCTTCCCGGTTCCGCATGCCCTTTCGACATGGAACGCAAGTCCCGCGCATCTCGCGCTCGCCGCGCTATGGACCCCGATGGAGACGGACGAAACGTCCTCACTCAAATTCTTCGAAGCCGGCGGCCTCTCCATCGTCGAATTCTCCGAATTCATCCTCGCGGAGCCTCCTTCCCGATCCGCCCCGGACGGGCTTCGTGCACAGGCCCAGGGCCGCGTCTCCATGCAGGTCGTGCTGCCTCGCACGGTCCAGGACACGCTCTATGTGTACTATCGTGAGATTCCCGAAGGCGGCCTTTCCGCCGGAGCGGTGGTAGGCCTCCACAACCGCGACCGCGGCTACTTTTCGCTTCCGCAGGCCCGCTGCACGCTTCCCCGTCCGGGCGACGAAGCGCCCGTTCCCGCGTCGGGCACAGGTCTTCGCTTCCGCCTCGGCATCGGGACCGATCCGCTCGTCGCCGACACCGACGACGACGGGCTTGACGACGGCGAGGAAGTCGAGGCGGAAACCGATCCGCTGAACGCCGATTCCGACGGGGACGAGGTCTCCGACGCCGATGAAATCGCCGCGGGCACGGACCCGAACGACCCGGCCGACAAGACGGGGTACCAGTCCGGAGCCGTCATCGGGAACGGCCCTGCCGGCGTCCCCGTTTCCTTCTCCGAGACCTTTACGATCGATCAGAGATCCACCGCCCTCGTCGGCGTCTGGACCACGAGCCGGGAGTATCCGCAGTATACCTCGCAGGCATCCGAATACAACGACACGCTCGTATGGACGCTGTCCACCAACGGGACTTCGGTACTCTCGGGCGTGACGAACGTCAACGCGCTTCACGCGCGCTTCGCGGAGGCCGACGACAACGGCGACACGGTTCCCGGGATGACGGGCCCCGCGGTCGATCTGGGGTGGATTCTTCTGTCGGCGCCCGACGACGCGGACCTCGAGGTCTCGCTGGACTTCGAGGTGACGAACGTGTCTGACGGCCAGCTTCCCAGCACGATGCTGGCCGCGATCTATCCGCTCCGCGTCGTCCAGGCCAACTGGCCCGACTCCCCCACGGGGACCGATTTCGGCAACCGACATCCGAAGCGCATCCTCCGCGACGGCGTCGCCTATGTCACGGGCGAACCCGCCGCCCCGGCGCTCACGGCGCGATTCCAGGGCCTGCCGGACTTCGTGGAGGTGGGATGGCGTCTCGATTTGACGACGGAGCGTTCCCAACGCGGGACGATCGACAACCGACAAGTACCCGCAACCGGCTGGATTTCGAAACCTGGCGACCAATCATGGAACATTGCCTCCGCATTGAATGAAATCGTCGGTGGAACGAACACGCTGTCCATGCGGATCAACGGCACGACCGTCGGCGATTTCAAGCATGTCATCCGCGGAAAGAACCCAAAGGACAACGATGTGGAGTCCTATCTTTCGACCGCCATCGACACCGATTTTCGCCGCTTCGCCAAAGCGATAGCCCGACACGAATCCTTTTCCGGCGGACACTATTATAGTCAGTTCAACGAAGGCTCCGGTCGACTTGAGCAGCCCTTCCTCGGTGACAGCGGCGGGGGATGGGGCGTCTGCCAGATCGACATGAAGGGCAAAGAGCCTGCCTCCGTTGTCTGGGACTGGAAAGCGAATATTCGTACCATGAACAGTGTGTTGCAGCAGAAAAGAAACGGCTGCCTGGAACGAATTGGATATTACCGCGAAGCCTACGGCACCCTTCCGTGTTGGACCGAACCACCTGTTTCATACACAGTTTCGGGAAAGAATCTATCGGCAATCGAATGGGGGACCATCATCGGATATAATGGGCGCGGCGCCATTCCCTATCAAAGTTTTCCAGGACATACGAAAGTCCGCGGCGAATGGCAATTCATTCCGCCGTCCAACGCCTCGACACAATCGGATGAAAACTGGATCCTCCATAATGAAAGCGGATACGCGACATCCATCGCCAATGAACTTCCGTAAATACCCAGACTTTCAAAAAGGAAGGCGAACCGCCTTCTTTCTGGCCGCTCTTGCCTTCCTTCTGATGCCCATCGTGTCTAGGGCGAATGAACGGGCGGACAGAAGTTTCGCGCTTTCGATCACACATGAGAACTTGCGCATGGCTTCCGATCTTGATCGAACGGAAGGCTGGTACGTCGATGTCTTGACGTTCGACCTAGACAACGACGGGGATCTGGATGCGATTGCGACGGACACAAATTGCGACGGTCCGTGGGAGGTGCATCGTTTCGACTCCCCCGTATGGTCCCATTCCATTCCCATTCAGGAGCACCGGGACGATCCTTCGCAGTATCTCTCCTCGCGTCTCTTCCTAAAGAGCTGCTCGTTTTTCGCCGTTTCGAACCGGACCGAGTCCGCCAGATTGGCCGGCATCGAACTTCCTTGGTATGGCGACAACGACATCCCGCAAGCACCGAACAACGATCTTGGAGAGACCGTTTTCATTTCCTTGACGGACAATGGGTGTGCGGCGTTCACCTCCAGCCCTGGCGGACGGGAATCGATTCTTTCCAATCACCTGTTCTCGTCCATCCAGCGTATCCTTCCCGTCGAATTTCGCGGAACGAACATCGTCGAGACGGAAACCTCGTGGTACGGGTATACCAATGCTCCTCCCGCATGGTTTCAAACCGACCTTTCGCTTTCCGAAAACGAGAAGGCGAGTCTTCGATCCGTCTTGAATGGCGCGGGAGAAACCAACGCCGCATCCTGCATCGTTTTAGACGCCGACGGAGACGGGAATGTGGACGCCTATGTTTCCATCCGTTCGGATCTGGAATCCGTCGCAGAATCGAATTGGCTCCTTTGGCAACAGAAGACAAACGGGTGGATTCAGGCAGATTCAACGGTCGAAAACCATGGCCGAACCGAATCTTCGCCACTCGGGCCGGGACATCCGCCAAGGCCCGGACCCTGGGACGATCCCCGCCCCGTCGCACCGGCCGTTCAAGCCTCCGCTCTTGACTTCTATCGCGTCTACCGTCCTGACGGAACAACGTGGCCTGCCGTCTTTTCCCACACTGAAGACGGTTCGCTACCGGATGCCTTCCATCGTCTATTCGAACGCGGGGCCGCCTTCATGAGACTGGAGCGAATCCAACCCGAAACCTTGCCTCCGGCTCCGTCGCCAACCGTGTCTGAAACTTTTACAATCCGTCGGAGTCTTCCCTTCCGGGATTCCTACCACCCCGCATCATTACTAAAATGAAGAAAACGATTCTCGCATTGACGCTCCTCACCGCCTCTGCATTCTGCGCTTCCGGCCCCGACTCTCGCAAGGAGATTCTTTCCGATCTTCGGTACATTCTCAATGACATGCATGGAGGGGCCGCCGCCCTTCCCAGGTATGCCGAACGGATGGAGCGGGAGCGCGGATTCCCCATGGAGAGGATGAAGGACCTGCTGCTGGAAATCGCGGACGACGAGTCCTGGGGGGGATTCGCGCAGGACAACGCCGCCGTCGAGTTCATCGATCTCGCCGCCCCCGAGGACCTTCCCAGGCTGGATCCGTTCTACTGCTCGACGAATGAAAGTCTCCGGCACCACATTCAATCGTACATGCTCGAAACCCGAAAAACGGTCGAAGAAAAACTGGCCTATGCACGGGCTCGCCTTGATTGGTTGGACGAACATCCCGAATTCCAGCCCGACGGAAGAGGGATCGGCGCATATTTTCAAGGATATCTGGAATATTCAAAGCCTACCGAATCGGAGAGAACCGAAGTGATCGCCTTCTTCCGCGACGAGGCCCGGAACGCTGTTTTTTTCGATAGCGCGCTTCCTGCGGACTGGCTGCTGCGTCGGTACGACTCCGCCTGGCGGACGAACGAGGCCCGCCGCGCGCTGGTCGAGAAGTGGATCGACGATCCTGCCGTCAATGAAAAGACGCGGGCCGTCTGGACCGAGGCGCTCGAGGCGTTCGATGCATCAACCGCCCCATCGGCGGCCGCCGATCCGTCCCCTTCCCCTCGCACGTCGAAAGGCGAGGCGCCCGATCACGCCGATCCGCCGAACGGTTCGGACGCCGACGTCGCCCGGGAATCCAACCTCTGATCTCGCAATCCCCCCACCGTGGACGTTCCTCCCACAAATATCTCCCCCTCTGCCCCCGCGCCCGATGCGCGGACGGGCACGCGCGGCTTCCTCGACGCGACGGTCGAGCGGTTCGTGCGCGAGTTCCGCGCCGACCGCGCGCAGCTCTTCCTCTACGACGAGGAGTCCAACACGCTCACGCTCCGCGCCGCGCACGGCTACCCCGCCTTCGGGCGCGCGACGATCGTCCTGAAGCTCGGCGAGGGGCTCTCCGGCCGCGCGCTCGCGGAACGCCGCCCGATCTACACCGAGATGGCGTCGACGATGCGCGGCTGGGTCGACCACCCCAACTTCCCCGACGGCGACACGCAGACGTTCCTCGGCATCCCGCTCCTGCGCGGGCGCGAGCGCATCGGCGTGCTCTCGCTGATGCGCCGCACGGGCCATCCGTTCCTCGCCGAGGAGATTTCGAGCGCGCGCCTCAAGGCCGCGGAAATCGCCGCCGCCGTCCAGAACGCCGGCGCGCTGCTCCTCGCCGAGCACGGCGCGGCGGCCGCCGCCGGAAAGGGGATCCTCGTCCCCACCGAGCAGATGTCGTTCCGCGGCACCGCCGTCTCCAACGGCTGGGCGATGGGCCCCGTCCGCGTCTCCAAGCCGCGCCCCTCCCTGCTCGGCGGGCCCGACGCCCCGCCGCTCCCGCCGGCCGTCCGCGGGTTCGACGAGGCGGCCGACCTCGTCGAGCAAACGCTGCGCCGACTCGCCGAGGACCTCGACAAGCGCCTCCCCGAGGCCGCCTCGATGCTCCTCGAGGCCGACACGATGATGCTGCGCGACGAGAACTTCTCCGGGCGCATCCGCGATCTCGTCGCCGGCGGCACGCCCCTGCCGGACGCGATCGCGAAGGTCTCGTCCGACTTCATCGCCATCTTCGAGGGCTCCGACAACGACTACCTGCGCGAGAAGGCGCGCGACGTGGAGGACCTCGCCCTGCGCCTGCTCGAGGCCGCCACCGTCGCCGACCCGGCCGACCGCGACGGCACCCGCGCCGCGACGATCGTCGTCGCCGAGCGCCTCCTGCCCTTCGACGTGCTCCGCATCGCGCGCGACCGCGCGGCCGGCATCGTGCTGTGCGCGGGCGGCGCGACGGCCCACGTGACGCTCCTCGTGCGCTCGCTGCGCATCCCGCTGCTCATCGTCAAGTCGCGCGACCCGCTCCGCCTCCCCGACGGCGAGCGCGCGATCCTCGACTGCGCCAACGAGACGCTCTACGTCCACCCCGCCCCCGCCCTCGTCCGGCGCTTCGAGAACCGCGCCCGCGACGAGTCCGCCGACCGCCGCCTCTCCCTCTCCGCCTCCGAACACACCGCCACGCGCGACGGCGAGTCCGTCCGCCTCGCGGCCAACATCAACATCCTCGCCGACCTCGACGCCGCCGTCGAGGCCAAGGCCGCCGGCGTCGGCCTCTACCGCACCGAGTTCCCGTTCCTGATGCGCCAGTCGCTGCCCTCCGAGGCCGACCAGGCCGCCATCTACGCGCGCGTCCTCGCCCGCATGCCCGACCGCCCCGTCACGTTCCGGACGCTCGACGCCGGCGGCGACAAGGTCCTGCCCTACCTCTACAAGACGCGCGAGGAGAACCCCGCCCTCGGCCTGCGCTCGATCCGCTTCTCGCTCAAGTACCCCTACATCCTCGACCAGCAGCTCCGCGCCATCCTCCGCACGATCCAGGACTCCGGGCGCGACGACGTCTCGATCATGTTCCCCATGGTCTCCACCGTCGAGGAGTTCCGCGCCGCGCGCGAGCACGTCGAGACGTGCCTCGCCGCGCTCCACGGCGAGATCGGCGACCGCCCCGTCCACGCCCCCTACGTCGGCACCATGATCGAGGTGCCCGCCGCGCTCGGCGTCATCGACGCCCTCGCGGAGGAGTCCGACTTCTTCTCGATCGGCACCAACGACCTGATCCAGTACCTGCTCGCGGTCGACCGCACCAACGCCGCCGTCGCCGCCAGCTACGCCCCGCACCACCCCGCCGTCCTGCGCGCGCTCCGCATCGTCGCCGGCGCCGCCGCCCGGCACGGCATCCCCTGCTCCGTCTGCGGCGAGATGGGCCGCGACCCGCGCTACCTGCCCTTCCTCGTCGGCATCGGCATCCGCTCCTTCTCCCTGGAGCCCACGCAGATCCCGAAGTGCCAGGAGCTCGTCGCGCGCCTCACCGTCCCGCAGTGCCAGGAGTACGCCCGGCGCCTGCTCTCCCTCTCCACCCTCGCCGAGATCGAAGCCGCCATCGACGACTTCTCCCGCGCCACCTTCGGATAGCCGCCATGCAGGAAGACCGAGCCTTCGACATCGTGCGGACGAGCCTCCGCAACGGCCGCCTCCCCCACGCCTACGTCCTCGTCGCGCCCCCGCGCGGCGCCGGCGGCGCCTTCGCCCGCCGCGTCTGCTCCCTGCTGCTCTGCGAGCGCGGCCCCGCCGCCGCGCCCTGCGGCGAGTGCGACGGCTGCGTCCGCGCCGCCCGCGGCACGCACCCCGACGTCCGCACGCTCGAGCCGGAGAAGAAGTCCCGCGTCATCGGCATCGACGCCATGCGCGCCTCCTTCCTGCCCTGGGCCGCCGAGAAATCCTTCGACGGCGGCTGGAAGATCGGCGTCGTCCTCTTCGCCGACCGCCTCAACGACGCCTCCTCCAACGCCTTCCTCAAGACGCTCGAGGAGCCCCCCGAGAACACCCTCTTCCTCCTCGCCACCGACCAGCCCGACGCGCTCCTGCCCACCATCCTCTCCCGCTGCCAGCGCCTCGACCTCTCCACCGGCCGCGTCCCGCCCGCCGAGCCCTGGCGCACCCGCGTCGCCGAGGCCCTCGCCGCCCACTCCAACGCCTCCCAGCTCCGCGTCCAGGCCACCGCCATGCGCCTCCACGCGATCTTCGAGGAGATCCGCGGCCTCGCCGAGGACGCCGTCCGCGCCGAGGTCCGTGCCGCCTCCGAGGCCGACCCCGCGGGCTACGTCCCGCCCGACAAGGACACCTTCGACGCCCTCGCCCGCACCAAGGAGAAGGAGCTCCGCCTCGCCGTCTACGTCGCCTTCCAGGACTGGTACCGCGACCTGCTCGTCCTCTCCTCCATCCCCCCCGGCGCCCCGGAGCCCGTCCTCTTCTTCCCGGAGTTCCGCGACGTCCTCGCCGAGCGCGCCCGCCGCGTCCCCGCACGCCTCGCCCTCCGCTACGTCGACCTGGCGGAGGAGATCCGCACCCACATCGAGGTCCGCAACATGGCCGACACGTTCGTCTTCCCCCACTTCCTCACCTGGATGCACTGAGGGGGACGCAAGCCGAATCGAGGTCGGAATGGTCGTAGCGATCCATCTGGAGCACCCGGAGGTGCCGGTCTTCGCCCCCACGGAGGCGCAGGTCGGGCGCCTGCGCGCCGCCCTCCCCGGCTCGGAGGTCGCGCTCTGCCGCTCCGAGCCGGAGCTGCTCGCCGCGCTTCCCCGCGCGGACTACGCCGTCGTCTGGGCCTTCCGCCAGGAGTGGTTCGCCCTCGCCCCGCGCCTCCGCGCCGTCTGCACCCCCGCCGCCGGGCGCGACTACTTCCGCGTCGTCCCCCCGCCCGGCGTCGAGCTGCGCTACGGCTCCTTCCACGGCGCCATCATGGGCGAAACCGCCGCCGCCTGCGTCCTCGCCCTCTCCCACGGCGTCCTCCCCTTCGCCCTCTCCATGCGCGCCGCCCCCGGCGCCGCGCCCGCCGACGCCTGGCCCCGCACGGCCCTCGCCCGCCGCGCCCGCCGCCTCGCGGGCGCGACGGTCCTGGTCCTCGGCTTCGGCCGCATCGGGCGCGCCGCCGGCCGCTTCCTCAAGCCCTTCGGCCCCCGCGTCCTCGGCGTCTCCCGCGCCCTCCACCCCGCCCCGGACTGGTTCGGCCCCGGCG
>Ga0310691_10007984_pt1 | contig 10953 bp, 8 predicted proteins | sample 176DNAGHGlowgp2_FD_203887 | JGI IMG/M metagenome (GOLD analysis project Ga0310691, IMG submission 203887) | Sheep rumen microbial communities from Palmerston North, Manawatu-Wanganui, New Zealand - 1766 DNA GHGlow gp2 (v2) (version 2) | ecosystem: Host-associated > Mammals > Digestive system >... | reverse complement strand
GACGCGCCCCACTTGTGCCCTGAGCCTTTGGTGACCCGTGATGTGGTTGAGATGGAGCCTGGCACGCAGCGATTCCAGGTGCTGGGACGTATCGATAACGTCATCAACTCTGGTGGGGTAAAAATCCGCATCGAGCAGGTCGAGCAGGCATTGGCGCCCTATCTGGAGCAACCCTTCATGATCACCAAGTGCCCTGATGCCAAGTTTGGCGAAATGGTGGTCATGCTCCTGCAGGGCAGCAGTGATGATGTCAGGCAGGCTCATCATGCGTGCTCACTAGCGCTCAGTAAGTATGAGCAGCCCAAGCGCATCATTGCCGTTGGCGCCTTGCCCATGACGCCGACAGGCAAACCTGCACGCTCTCAGGCTGCTGCGATGGCTGCGGCATGGGTCGCCGACAGCCGTGGCAATCAGTGAAATAATTGCACAATGGTAACCTGTGGTGATGAAGTTTGAATTATATTTGCAGTCTGAGGCTGACTCATTTTAACCTAACAATATTTTATAACCAAAATGACTAAGAAAATCAACACGTTACTACTTATCATCATGATGATCATGAGTGGCACATTTGCCGCTATGGCGGTTCCTGCCAAGCCAGGATGGCAGACCATTGAGCAGAGCGATGGTACTATGCTCAAGGTGAAGGCTGTGGGCAATTCCTACAGCAGTGCCATCGTCACCAGCGACGGGCTTACCGTAGCCCGTGGCAGTGATGGCGACTTCTATTACCTCTCGTCGCTGACAGGCCTGTCTACCGTGCGTGCCCATGAGGCCGCGTTGCGCACTCCTGCCGAGTCGGCCTTTGTCAGCGCTCAACGTTCCCAACTCACCATGCAGCGCCGTCAGCGCCCCGTGTGGCGGTGCCAGGGCATGCTGGGTGTGGGAGGCAGCAATGCCGAGACCGGTGTGCCTGCCCTGGGCCAGCGCAGGATACCCATTATTTTGGTAGAGTTCAAGGACAAGAAGTTTAACAACACCCGCGAGGAAATCATCGAGTCGATGCTCACTGGCAACGAGAGTGTGGGACAATACTTCCGTGACCAGTCCAATGGCCTGTACCAGCCTGAATTTGACGTGTATGGCATCTATGGGTTGTCACAGGACCGTGAGTACTATGGTGGCCATGAGGGCGATAGCAACGACAAGGGTCTGGGATGGCTGGTGACCGAAGCCTGCCAACTGGCGTCGGCCGATGGTGTGACGTTCAACACTTATGATACCAACGATGACGACTATTGCGATGTGGTCATCGTCATCTATGCCGGCGTGGGCGAGGCACAGGCCTACTGGAACTATCCCGAGTCGGTGTGGCCCTGCAACTGGGACCTCAACTCGGCCGCCTATTATTCCGAGGGCGGTGATGGCCAGTTCCGTCCAGCCGACAGTGACCCCTACGTCAATGTGTTTGCCGTGTTCAACGAGTTGTATGGCAGCAATGACAATGGCAAGACCATCGACGGCATCGGCACGTTTACCCACGAGTTTGGCCACTGCCTGGGATTGCCCGACTTCTATGACACGGGCGATGACGGGCACTATGGCTTGGGCGACTGGGACATCATGTGCCTGGGATGCTACAACAACGATGGCTTCACGCCGCCAGGCTATTCCGCCTACGAAAAGGTGTTTATGGGATGGATGGACTACATCACCCCGCATCCCGGCACCTATTACACCCTGCCCGTGTTCAACCAGAAGAGCCTCGACACCGACAAGGCCGTGTGCATCACCAGCGACCTCAACGAGAATGAGTATTTCATCCTCGAGAACCGCAAGCGTCAGGGCTGGGACCGCTACATGCCAGGCGAGGGCATCATGATCACTCATGTCACCTACGATGCCGACCGCTGGTGGGGCAATACGCCCAACAACGAGAACATCCAGTTGATGACCTTGATGCCTGCCGACAACGACCTGTCCTATGCTAACGAGGGCACCGACTTGTGGCCTCAGGGCAGCAACAATGCCTTTACCGACAGTTCCACGCCCGCTGCCAGACTCAACATGACCTCCAAGGGCGTGATCTCGGGCCGTGCCGGCTACCTGGGTAAGCCAGTGACCGATATGGTCATCAACAGCGATGGCACAGCCAGTTTCTGGTACATGAAGGATGCGGTCACCGACCCCGTCATTTCGGTCACCGCGAGCGAAGTTGACTTTGGCGGTGTGATGACGGGCACGGCCTTGACCAGAACCATTAGGGTCATCGGTCAGGCACTCCAGGGCGATGTGACCCTGTCGGTGGCCGATGGCAACGGCATCTTCACGGCTCAGCCCACCGTCATCACGGCAGCCCAGGCAGCCAATGGCTGTGACGTGCGAGTGACCTTTGCCCCCCAAGCCATCAGCGACTATGCCACAGCGCTCACGCTCAAGAGCGAGGGCGCGCAGGACGTCGTCATCAATCTCAGGGGCCATGGCCTGATCGAGGGATATGCTCCCGTCATGCTTCCTGCCGACCAAAACGCGATCGGCTTGACGCGATTCCGTGCCGACTGGACCGACCAGACTCCAGGGCAGAACGTCGACAGTTACACCCTCGAGGTGAAGGTAAGGCCGGAATTTGACTTGCTGGAGTCGGCCGACTTCAGCAGCGTGCCCGATGCGCTCGACAATGGCTATCTAGCCGACATCTCAGGCGATACCGAGGGCTATCTGCCCAGTGGATGGTCCTGCACCTCTCCGCTTTATGCCTATGACGGATACCTGATTTCCAGCGCTATCATCCGCACACCGGAGTATAACCTGACAGGATATGGCAAGGTGACCATCGTCTTGAAAGCCTGCTCATATTATCAGAGTTACTATGGAGCGGCGGTTGTTCAGGTATCGACCAGCAAGGGACAGCAGACCCTCACGCTCGGTGAGGACTTTGAGGACTACACCTTGGTGCTCGATTGTGACGAAACCGATATGGTAACCATCAAGACCACCCAAAACATGATGGCGCTCAAGGCCGTACAGGTCTATGCCGGCCAGCAGGCAAGCACGATCCGTGCCACCGAGAGTGGCGATGACCTGTATCGCCTGATTACCGGTATCCAGGGCCTGTCCTATACGGTCGACGGCCTGCAGCCTGGTGGTTCATACATCTATAAGGTCAAGACGATCTTTGCCGACGGCACCGAGAGCGCTTGGAGCAACACGATGCCGGTTGTCCTCGCTGGGCATGACTATAAGCGGGGTGATGTGAATCACGATGGCGTGGTGTCGATCGATGACGTCACCGCACTCATCGACTACCTGCTCAGGGGTGGTGGCGATGCTTGCGTAATCTGCGCCGATATGGATGGCAGCGGCAGTGTCACTATCGACGATGTGACGGCACTCATCGACCGCCTCTTGCGCGGCGAGTAGGCTACCGCAATATAGACTATTGGCAGATGTGGCTAGGTCATAATTGTGAATGATGACCTAGCCTGCGGTCGTCGTTGGGACCCTGGCAGCGCTAGACTTGTGGATCAATTGTTTGGCAGATTGGATTATTATGACTAATTTTGCGCCCATCTTAATTTCTAACTATCTATATATCAATGTGTAATTGATGATGATGGGGAAATTATGTAGAATATCATATAATCAACAGTCCATAGAGTCACTATCTGATGAAAAAGGCATTCTTTCTCTTGACAGCGATGCTGTTAACTATTCTTGCGGTTGAAGCATCACCTGCCAAACCCGGTTGGTACACCATAAGCCAAAGCGATGGCACCACCCTAACCTTGCGCACGGTGGGCAACGCCTTCAATAGCGCTATCTTGACAACTGATGGCTTGACTGTGGATCGGGGCAGTGACGGTGACTTCTACTATCTCTCGTCGGTGACTGGCATGACGGCTGTGCGTGCCCATGAGCCCTCGCAGCGCTCTGCAGCCGAGCAGACCTTTGTCGCCGCTCAGCGTTCTGCTCTGGAGATGAAGTATGAGCCCTATGGCCTGCCGGGCAAGCGCGGCTCGCTGAATGCCGTGGGCAGTAATGCCGCTGCCGATGTGCCTGCACTGGGACTGCGGCGCATCCCCATCATCCTGGTCGAATTTCAGGACAAGAAGTTTGTCCACACCCGCGAGCAGATCATCGAGTCGATGCTGACGGGCAGCGAGAGCGTGGGCCAATACTTCAAGGACCAGTCCAACGGCATGTATGAGCCGCAGTTCGACGTGTATGGAATCTATAGCCTGTCGCAAGGCAGGGAGTACTATGGTGGCCACTCAGGCACGACCAAGGATAAGGGCATCGGGTGGATGGTGACCGAGGCTTGCCAACTGGCCGCCCAGGATAGCGTGTCGTTCCGGCCTTATGATACCGATGGCGATTACTACTGCGATGTGGTCATCATCATCTACGCTGGAGTAGGTGAGGCCCAGGCATCCTATAACCACCCCGAGGCCATCTGGCCCTGTAACTGGACACTTGATGCCGCAAAGTACTATTCCAGAGGCGGTGAGGGCGCTTTCAGCCCCAATGCCGGCGATCCCTATGTTAACCACTTTGCGGTCTTTAATGAGTTGCGCGGCAGCAACGACAATAGCAAGAGCATCGACGGCATCGGCACCTTTGTGCACGAGTTTGGTCATTGCTTGGGTCTGCCCGACCTGTATGATACCGGCGGTAATGATAACTATGGCATGGGCAACTGGGATGTCATGTGCCTGGGATGCTATTGCAACGACGGGTACACCCCCGTGGGCTATTCGGCCTACGAGAAGGCCTTTATGGGATGGATCGACTACATCAAGCCCGAGCCCAACACCTACTACACGCTACCCGTGTGGAATATGCGGGACAAGGCCAGCGACCAGGCCGTGTGCATCACCAGCGACATCAACCGCAACGAGTATTTCATCCTGGAGAACCGCAGGCGCCAGGGATGGGACAGATACCTGCCGGGTCAGGGCATCATGGTGACCCATATCACCTATAGCGCCAGCCAGTGGGCCAACAACAAGCCCAATAACGATAAAATCCAGTTGGTGACTTTGCTGCCTGCCGACAATAAGTTGTCGCAGCGTACCGAGAGTGGCGACTTGTGGCCGCAGCCAGGCCAGACCGAGGTGACTGATACGTCGCTGCCGCCCACCATACTCAATATGAATGCCCATGGCGAGGTCGTGGGCAGGGCCGGCTTTCTGGGCAAGCCTGTGACCGAGATGGTCATCAACAGTGATGGGACAGCCAGTTTCTGGTACATGAAGCAGACCCACGATTATCCCGCGGGTGATATCGATCATGATAGCACGGCATCGATCAAGGATGTTACCCTACTGATTGATTGCCTGCTCGACGATAACACGGATATCTGCACCCAGTGTGCCGACCTCAATCAGGACGGTGCGATCTCAATCATCGATGTGACAGCGCTCATCGATCTCTTGCTCTCGATCTGATGGATGGCGGATGGGTTCAGCGCGCACGTTCCAGCACGCCGCGGCTCAAGTAGCCACGGTACAGGATGGTCTGGATGATGCCGCGCAGGGCCAGAAAACTCAGGTAGGCAATCCACAGGCGGTTGTTGCCCCAGGCCTCGGGCGTGATCCAGTAGATGACAAAGAACAGCGACCAAGCGATGCCGGCACTGATGAGCATACCCATCGATCGCGTCAGGCTGATAAACACGCCATCCCACACAAAGGCGGCCATGCCTGCCACGGGTATCAGCGCGCACCACACGCGATAGCCCATCGCTGCCTCGATGACGCTCTGTTGGTCGGTCAGCAGCCAGAAGGCGATGCGCGGAAACGAGTAGATCAGCGTAAACACGGCGGCAACGCCGGCCCCCCACACAAACAGCAGTCTCACGCAGCGCCTCATGCGCGCCATATCGCCCATGCCGTAGTACTTGCCCACGACAGCCTCGCCGGCAAAGGCAATGCCGTCCATAAAGTGGCTGTACAGGGTGAACAGTTGCAAGATCAGGGCATTGACGGCAAGTATCAGGTCGCCGCTACGCGCTCCGATGGAGACAAACGCCAGGCTCACAGTCATCAGCAGAAAACTGCGGACAAAGATGTCGCGGCTCACCTTGAAGTAACGCCCCGCGCCCCTGAAGCGCCACACCCGGCGCCAGTCGAGCACGCCGTTGAGCCGCGGAAACTTGTGCTGCACCGTCAGGGCGGCATACAGCAGACCCAGCCACTCGCCAGCCAGTGTGCCCACTGCGATGCCCACAAAACCCATACCCAGCAGGTACACGCACAGGAGGCTTGCCACGATGTTAAACACATTGGTCATGATCGAGATCCACATCGCGCTCTGTGAGTCCTGCATGCCCAGCAACCACCCCTTGAATGCCATCATCACCAGCACTGGCGGCACGCCCCAGATGCAGATGGTGAAATAGGTGATGGCCAGCGAGGTGACGTCGGCCGAGGGGCCGATGATCCACAGCAGCAACAGCCTGATGGGCCATTGCAGCACGATGATGATGGCCGAGATGAGCAGCGCCAGTGCAGTGGATTCGCCCAGCAGTTTGGCACTCTGCTTGAAGTCGCCGCTGCCGTAGGTCTGTGCCGTCATCCCCGATGTGCTCATGCGCAGGAATCCGAAATTCCAGTATACCAGGTTAAACATCATCGCGCCCACAGCCACAGCGCCGATAAACACCTTGTCGCCCAGGTGACCGGCGATGGCGGTGTCGATCAGTCCCAGCAGTGGCACCGTGATGTTGGCCACGATCGCTGGCAGCGCTATCCTCAATATCTCCCGATTCATGCCCTCTTTCATGCCTGCAAAGATACTGGTTTTTTGAAGACAAGTAAGACAAAATGACAACCTAAATGCCACTATCTCCCACCATTGCTTAAGCCATCCCCATAGAGCAATGATGAGAAAAGAAGGTGCGCGCTGAGGATTGATGCGGTGATGCTGAATAAATGGAGGAAAACAATCAGTGCAATCGATACAAATCGCTGGGATTTAATCGATTGCACTTGTTGTAATTATTGTTTTCCCTATAGTTGTTTCAGTTGTCGTTAAAACAGAGCAAAGTTGCCGTTTTAGAACGGTTTCTCGTCGGTGCCGGTGAAGGACTGGAACAGTGAGTTGGCCAGGCTGGAGGCACCGATGCGGAAGTAGCGGTTATTGAGCCACTGCTCGCCCAGGACTTCCTTAACGATGGTGTAGTACTTGACGGCGTCCTCGGTCGTGCGGATACCGCCCGAAGCCTTGAAGCCCACCATGCGGCCATGCTGGATGTAGTACTCCTTGATGCACTGGCACATCACATAAGCAGCCTCGAGCGAAGCGCCGGGATAAACCTTGCCTGTCGAGGTCTTGATAAAGTCGCAGCCCGAGTACATCGACAGGATGCTGGCGCGGCGGATGGCCTCAGCGCTCTTGAGCAGTCCGGTCTCAAGGATGACCTTCAGGGGCCGATGACCGACCACCTGCTTGATCTCGGCAATCTCGTCGCTCAGTTCCTCATAGGCTTCATCCCTGAAGTAGCCCACGTTGAGCACGATGTCCACCTCGTCGGCACCATCGGCGATGGCCAGAGCCGTCTCGGCAATCTTGGTCTCGATGTGGGCCTGGCTGGCGGGGAAACTGGCGCTGCACACGGCCACGTCCACGTCTGTCACTTCGAGCGTGCCGCGAACCACGGCGGCAAAGTTGCTGTATACGCAGATGGCGGCCACGTTCTTGTACTGGGGGTAGTTGTTGTCAAAGTCGTTGACCTTCTGGACAAACTTGGCCACGCTGCGCTCGCTGTCGTCGGTGGCCAGGGTGGTCAGGTCCACGCAGTTCAGCAGGAACTGCTGCACCTCGGGAGTGTTGTTCTCGGCAGCATGCTTGTCGATGATCTCCTGCACAGCGGCAGAGACGGCGGCGTCATCGGTGGTGACGCCCGACTGGCTGATAGCCGTCATGTACTTATCCATGGGCTTGTGCTCGTGATCGTGGTCGTGGTGATGTTCGCAGCCACAGCCGCAGTGTTCGTGTTCGTGATTGCTCATAATTGTCAGTGTTATAATTTATATGTATAGGTTAATGTTTGAGTTTCTCGTTTTGCAGATGGCGGTGATGGTCGCGGCTGGTCTTCTTGGCGAAGTTGCGTTCCAGGGCGGCTTCCAGGTCGATGCCCGTCTGGTTGGCCAGGCACATGACCACCCACATCACGTCGGCCAATTCGTCGGCCAGGTCCAGGTCGTCGCCCGGCTTGCTCGACTGGTCGCCGTAGCGCCGCGCGATCACGCGAGCCACCTCGCCCACTTCCTCGGTGAGGATGGCCATGTTGGTCAACTCGCTGAAGTAGCGCACGCCATACTGTCTAATCCAAGCGTCGACACGCGCTTGAGCCTCTTGTATTGTCATAATGACGCAAAGGTAATACTTTTTTAGTGAACAATAAACTCTTGCCGTCGAATAGTTGGTTCCCATCTCATTCCCATTGGTGGACTCGGTCGGTTTTGTGCTGTTTTCCGTCATGAGGGCGGTTTTGCCAGCGTTTCTGACTACCTACGGTTTTCAGTTTTTCATTTTTTTATCAAAAATAATAAGAAATGTTTTGTTTATGTCAAAAAAAGTGACTACTTTTGCGCTTTCTTTTTCAAACTTAACCCTAAAATTTTTATGAAAAAGTTTTTAAATCTTTTGGGCTTTGACAAAGCCAAACACAACGTGAGGACTGAACTTATGGCAGGCCTCACGACTTTTTTAACGATGAGTTATATCCTTGCCGTCAACCCACTGATCCTGGGTGATGCCGGCATGGATAAAGGTGCTGTGTTCTCGGCCACAATAGTGGCTAGCGCCATTGCCACCCTGGTGATGGCGTTTTACGCTCGACTCCCGTTTGCCTTGTCATCTGGCATGGGACTGAATGCGTTTTTTGCTTACACACTGGTGCTCGTGATGGGCTTTACCTGGCAACAGGCACTGGCTGCTGTGTTTATCGAGGGTGTTGTGTTTATCCTGCTCACGGTGTTCCGTGTGCGTGAAGCCATTGTCAATGCCATCCCTCTGAATCTGCGCTATGCCATCTCGGTTGGTATCGGATTGTTCATCGCCTTTATCGGCTTGAGGAATGGTGGCATTATCATCAAGAGTGATGCTACGGTGACGACGCTCGCTCCCTGGACGGCCACTTCGCTGCTGGCTATCGGTGGCGTCGTGCTGGGCAGTGTGCTGATGGCGTTGAAGGTGCGTGGTGCCTTGTTCTATACCATCATTGCCATGACGCTGATCGGCATCCCCATCGGAGTCACTCAGATTCCCGAGGGCTTCAGCCTGCTCAGTGTGCCTGCTTCGTTAGAGCCCGTGGCCTTCCACCTGGACTTCTCGCGCTTCCTGAGCCTGGACATCGAGTACTACATCATCGTCTTCACACTGGTGTTTATGGACCTCTTTGACACTCTGGGCACGCTCATTGGCGCATCGACGAGTGCTGGCATGGTCGACAAGGATGGCCGCATCCATGGCCTGAACCGCGCCCTGATGTCCGACGCTATCGGTACCACAATGGGTGCCCTTGCCGGTACATCGACGGTGACCACCTATGTGGAGAGCACCACGGGTATCGCAGCAGGTGGCCGCACCGGTCTCACCTCGTTTACGGTAGCCATGCTCTTCCTGGTGGCTTTGTTCTTCTCGCCCTTCTTCCTGATGATTCCTGCCGCTGCCACAACAAGTGCGCTGGTACTGGTAGGTGTGCTCATGATCCGCACCATCACCAAGATCGACCTTTCAGACATCACCGAGGCATTCCCCTGCTTCGTTACTATCCTGATGATGCCCTTCACTGCAAGTATTGCCGAGGGTATCGTGCTGGGTATGCTCAGTTATGTGCTGGTAAAACTCTTGAGCGGTCGCCATCGCGAGGTATCGGTAGCCATGTATATCCTGGCTGTCTTCTTTGTGCTGAAGTATCTGGCACCCTTGTTTTAAATAGAACAATGATATAATCATTGAAATAGTTACTCATAAAATCCAATTAACAAAATGAAAAAGCAGATTCTCTTTGCCATGCTGTTGCTCATGGGCATGGCTGTACAGGCACAGGACGTTCAGTTGCACTACGACTTTGGTCGTAACATCTATCCCGACGAGGAAGCAGGTCGTCAGAAGGTGACCATGACCCTCGAGCAGTTCAAGGCCGACAAGTGGGGCTCGTGGTTCTACTTTGTTGATATCGATTTCAGCCGCAAGTTCACCGAGGGCGCCTATGCCGAGATTTCTCGCGAATTCAACCTCAGCAAGAAGGTCCCCATCGCTGCCCATGTTGAGTACAACGGCGGTCTGAACCGCTTCGGCAGTTTCCAGCAGGCTGCTCTGGTGGGTGCTGCTTGGAATGGCCACTCGGCAGATTTCTCCAAGACCTACTCGGTACAACTCATGTACAAGCGCTACTTCAAGAGTTATGAGTACACCCGCGGTTACCACAGTTTCCAGTTGACCGGCGTGTGGGGTGTTAACTTTGCCAAGGGCAAGGGCACGTTCTCGGGCTTTATCGATCTGTGGCGTGGCGAGAAGGGCAATGGTCATGGCCAACTCGTGGTGCTGACCGAGCCTCAGTTGTGGTACAATGTCACCTCGCACCTGAGTTTCGGTACCGAGGTTGAGATCAGCAACAACTTCATCTACAACACCTACAACGACAAGACCTTCTTTGTCAACCCCACTCTGGGTGCAAAGTGGAATTTCTAAGGTTCCTGTCACGTTAACCCATCGGCTGTGAACACAACTGGTCGGGTATGGCCGTGAGAGCGGCGACCTTGCCGCGTTAGTTTTACAGTCTGCGATGATCAAGCATTGCTTTGGCGCTAGTCAAGGCAATGCTTTTTTTGGTGATACCTATGCTTGGGTTCAAACTGGCTCACCCGATAAAAGGTGTGGGCGGTGAGGTCGAAGACCGCAGCAAGGCCAGCGGCCTTGAATTGAGGTAACATTAGGGCTCACCCGATAAAAGGTGTGGGCGGTGAGGTCGAAGACCACAGCAAGGCCAGCGGCCTTGAATTG
>Ga0310691_10007983_pt1 | contig 10954 bp, 9 predicted proteins | sample 176DNAGHGlowgp2_FD_203887 | JGI IMG/M metagenome (GOLD analysis project Ga0310691, IMG submission 203887) | Sheep rumen microbial communities from Palmerston North, Manawatu-Wanganui, New Zealand - 1766 DNA GHGlow gp2 (v2) (version 2) | ecosystem: Host-associated > Mammals > Digestive system >... | reverse complement strand
TGTGAGATATGATCGGACTTGTATAAAAAATTTTGAAGGAAATTTATACAAGCCGGTATGTTAGTAATTGAGTGCGGGGTGGAGTTTGTTCTTGTAATTGATTAGGTTTACGTCCTTTACAATTTTTTTCTCTTGCTAGTTATTGTTTTATTGTAGCAAAATAGTTACTACGAATAAGTTTATCTGACAATTCATAGGCTTCTTGTTCTGAGATTTGGCGATTATGTATGGCAGCGGAATCCAAGAGGTTTACACCAAACCCCTTCCAATAATAATCCTCACAACCAATTAGATGCATTATGGTCGGATAAATATCCATTTGATAACAAGTGTCAGTAATTTGGATTGATTCTTTGATTTGTGGTGAATATATAATGAGAGGAGTATAGGTTTTTGTTGTCTGCATACCAATGCCATTTTTATTGGCAAAATCATCCATCTCCTTGTTGACAGAGCGGAATATTGTATGATCGCCTGATATAACAATGGTGGTATTGTTTTTCAGTTTCTCATTTGAGAGAACAGCATCAAACAAAGTACTAATACATGAATCGCAGAAACTTAAACAATTTAGATACGCTGACATTATGAGCGGCATCCCATTAACTTCATATTTAGGAATCTTAGAACCGCGTGTAAATGGGACATGAGAAGTTACAGTAATACCCAATACGCAAAATAAATCATTTGTTGTATCGGCATACTGCACCATTTTTTCAATGAGATCTTTATCATCCCATTTTTCTCCTCTGGTCGGTTCAATTAGCTCTTTAAAACGATAACCATAAGTTACTTTTGATTGTCCCCACATACCAGGAGCTGGATTTACTATAGCTGCCTTGTTGTAACAATCAGCATAGCCGGCAAACTGATTGTCCGCATACAATCGACATGTTGCTCCATTCGATATAGGCAAAATTCCTGTAGCATCAATCATTTGTCCATCTGCTGAATTGCCATGCTTAACTTGCGATTTTAATTTGTCGCAATATAAAACATGTTCGTTCTCCAATAAAGAAGATAAATATGGCATATATTGATATCCACATACTTTATAGAGCGGCCAAGACTCCAAACTTTCAAAAAGGATAAATATTAGATTTGTGTTCGGTTTTATGGAATCTGTACTGCTTAGATTAAACAAAGGTTCTATACTAGTAATATCTTTCTCAGACAATGTTATGACTTCTCCCGCAGGTCTCATCATACTAAATATGAATGTTGCCGGGAAATAAGTTATAATTGAATAATCTTTCACGTAGGCATCCACAAAGGCATTATAATCCATACAAGTTTCTACTTTTGCGTAATAGTAAACAAAACCAAATGGATAATAATAACGGAACTTTTCTCCTGCTAACATTTGCGAATGAACTTGTGCAGTTGCCTCCGTTTCAGTTGCCCAACCTTGCGTGGCTTTAGCATAACAGAAGTTATCAAAAATAGCCAATAGAATAGAAAATGTTAATACACATATAAATAGTATTAGGTTTCTTTTAGTTTGGATATTTCTAAAGGGAAGATAACAAGCACAATATACCATGGTAATAATAACAAAGATGTAGATGTTCCATCCCATATAAGAATATAACGAATCCCAGAAACCACTCATATTATCTGCCATTTTCATCGTTTCATAGGAAAGAAACAATGAATTAGCTTTGAAGTAAAACATATTGGAAATTAACCAAATATCTATTAAGGCATTTGCTATAATTGTCCACCAATTCTTTTTGCTCACGAACACAAATGAAGCAAGAAAAAGTGCAGGTATCAATTTTCCGCCCCAGAAACGAGTGAACTCCAATGGGTTTTTCCATAAACTAGAAATTAGAATTGAATGAAAGCATTCCCAATGAAACAAAATGCATTTTACGAAGATGGTAAATGCAAAAAGGAAGAATACACACCATTGAGCGCGATTACCTTTTGAAAGGAAAGATTTGATTTTTTGAAGCATAATTGATAGTTAAATTAACGCATAACTATCAATCCACAAACACGGGAACAAAAAGTGTGAACCTCTATTCGCGTTCACGAAGGAGCCTAGGAAGAACCTCCGCCTACAACCCATAGAGAGTCCACACAAGAGTGAACTTTATTGAGTTGTATAGGGATGTCCTATTGTAGGTACATTCGTGAAGCATCTACCCGTTTCGTTGAGAAATCAGTTTCCTAGGCTTTTTTTCTTTTCGAACGCGAAATAATAGTAATGCTTATTATAATACGTTATAGCGCACGCTTGCGCTTAAAATTTGTGGAGTATAGGGGACTCGAACCCCTTACCTTAACATTGCGAACGTTACGCTCTACCAGATGAGCTAATACCCCGATGTAGCGAGCAGGACTCGCGAAATGTACAAAGTGACAAAGTACAATGTACAAAGTGACAAAGTACAATGTACAGGCAATTTAAAATTTGCCATTTTTCAATTTCGGCTGCAAAAGTACTGCTTTTTTTTGACATGCACAAAAAAAAGTGCAGTTTGTGGTTGAAACTGCACTTTTTTACATGGAAGTTAGACCGCTGCGCTGTTGGAAGTTGGAAGTTGGAGCCAAGACTTTTTAGTCGAAAGTCAAAAGTCCGGACGAAGTCCTAAGGTCGAAAGCGGAAAGCAAAGAGCCAAGAGTCAAGAGTGGCGAGCTGCGAGTTGGGCACGGAGTTCCGTGCTGGAGATATTAAAGAGCGGTGCGTTGGAGCAGAGGACGACGTCTTTGGCGGGAAGGTCGGGACGCGGGAAGAGTTCGGCGCCCTGTCTGGGATAGACGAAGAGACGAAAGTTCTGCAGGACGAAGTCATACTCTTTCCATTGCTCTATGATTGCCCAGTTGTCCGCGCCGATGATAAGGGAGAACTCATGCTGCGGATAGGCTTTTTGGAGCTCGCGCAACGTGTTCGCCGTGTAACTGGGTCGCGGCAGGCTATCCTCGAAGTCAGAAGCTCTAAGCGGTTTAGAGCACTCGGTCTCGGCTAACGCTTTACGCGCGGCATCGAGGCGAGCTGCGAAGTTAGTGCGCAGGTCATATTCACCCTGCAACTGCGCATTCACTTTGAGCGGGTTATTAGGGCTGACCATCAGCCATACCTCGTCCAGGTCGCTGTGCTCAGCTACCCACTTTACCAATCCGATATGCCCAAAATGGATGGGATTGAAAGAGCCGCCGTAGATACCGATTTTCATGTGTAATGTGTAATGTGTAAAGTGTAATGTGCTTCGCACGTTTATTGTTGCTGCGCAACGTTTATTGTCCTGCGGACGTTTAGTGCCAGCCGCCGGGACCGCCACCGCCAGGACCACCACTGGGTGTGTAGCTGGAGAGCAAGACGGAGGAACCGCCGGAAACAGACGCGTTGAGATAGCCATTGCCGTTGAGTATAGACGTGCCGTCAGAGACGGTGACTCCGGATTTGACGGAGGGTTGTGATGCACCTGAGACGACTAATGGTGAACCGCCGGAAGACGGTGTCTTGAAGGCATATACTGCATCGCCAATCGTCATGGAGTACCACGTGCTCTTGGACCACGAAGAGGCAGAGTAACAAGCCTGTGTCAGACTTGCGCCACTCTCTAATCCGCCGATGGTAAATAAGACACCACCTTGGACATAAAGCGTCTTTTGCTCTAAGGCGTCCAAAGCCCTTTCTGCTCCGCCGGCGCCGATAGCAACAATGACGCCACCTTTAACATAGAAATCGCCGTTGGCGTCGATACCGTCATTATGTAGTGCGTGCGAATAGACGTAGCCTCCACTGATAGTGATGGTGCCGTTTGCCGCATTGATGCCGTCATCGTAGGACTCGACGAAGATATCGCCTCCGGAGATAGTGACATTCGCCTTGGACTCGATACCTTCCGAGCCGGAATCGCCTGAGCCGTGAACGGCATTAACGACGATGGTTCCGCCTGTGATGGAGACATTACCTTCGGCTTTGATACCTTTGGCGGCAGTGCCGGAAGTGGTTATTTTGATGGTGCCACCATTGATGAGCACTGTTCCCTCGTCCACAGCTATACCTTCGTCCGTTGCGGCGATGGTGAGCGTGCCGCCATCCATCTGGAAAGCATCGTTGGAGTGCATTCCGTCGGTAGGCGCAGAAGCGATGATGACGGTGCCACTCTGTTGGTTGATGAAGTCATCAGAAGCGATAGCGTGCTTGTTCTTACCGGTTACGGTCAGTTGTCCGTTACCAAGGATAACTATCTGTCCTTCGGAGAAGACGGCGCCTTTTTGGTCCTCACTATTAAGCTCCGTAGCATAGCCGGAGGCATCGGTTAGGGAAGACGTGCCGACTAAATCGAGGAAGAGTGTTTTCTTGCCCTGGTTATTGATGACGGGTTTGCCGGAAGACGTGAGCGTCAGGTTATCAAGCGTGAGTTTATAGCGATAGTCAGAATACACTTTCAGACTACCGGAACCGCTACCGGATGCGGTATAAGAGACATTCTTGGCGGTAGAGGTAACGGTTACGTCTCCGCCGGAAACGGTATAGGAGATACTATCTCCGTTGATAGTGACAGTAGCAGTTGAGCCGCTATAAACGATAGCGACCGTTTTGTTCCACACTGTATCTCCGTCGATAACCACTTCGGGTGTGTCAGTGTTCGTTGGATCTGTTTCTTCGTTCGGGTCTTCAACGTCGGGATTGCAGGCTAACAGACTAACAGCCATAAAAAGCAATCCAAATTGCCATAGGGTTTTCATAATCTTACCATTTTAAGTCGTAACTGAGCGTAATAACGTGTGTAAAGCCATGCGTCCGCGTCAGTTCAATGTTACCACCATTTTTAGTTATATTCAGGTCTCGGTCGTAGAAATATCCAAAACGATAGGATAATCCCAACCAGTTTCGTTTGTCAATTCTCCATTTGGTGCCTACTTGTAGTCTTGCGTCGCTGAGGTATTGTCCGAACTGCTCATCTTTGATGTAGTAATTGAGATACTGTGTCGGTCGGTTGAGCGTGTTGATGAGTTCGATATTCGCATAGACTTGGACGGGTTTGCCGGGTATATGGTAGCCGATGTGAATGCGGTGCCTCATCGTAAAGGCGATGGGGTTTTTCTCATACCTATTGACAGAGTCCGTTCGGCAGTTCATATCCACTCTTTCGCGCAGCGAGAATCGCCAGTTCATGTAGCTGTATTTCGCCGTGACGCCCAAGTAAACGCGGTGCCGGAGAAACTCGTTCGGGTCTGACCAATCCTTATCACCTAAGATACGCAACGTGTAACCGGTTTGGAGTTTGAGGAACTTAATGGGTGTATATCCAAGTGCGATTGTGGTATTGGCAGCGCGGAAGTAGGCATTTCTATTTGTTTCAAAGACTCGCGCCCGTATTTCTTCGCTTAAGCTTAGGGAGAGACCGTAGCGGAATTTCTTCGTGAACTCCGCCTCAACACGTGTCTCCACTCGCTGCATCGTCGCCGTAGAGTCTTGTTTGAGTCGTACAGCAGAAAGCGGACTTGCAAGTAGCACAACAAAAAGTATGCCAATCAGACGTTTCATAGTTTGAATGGTTTGGGGTTGTTTCCGATAGTATCGACTTCGTCTTTAGGCGCTTTGTAGAAGACTTTAACGAAGGTAGCGTCGCGCAGCAAGTCGATATGTCCTATTTCCACTTTGACGATATTTTTGATACCGGTACGTTGCTCTAAGTCGGCTATCATCTCTTCTCTGCGTTCGGGAACAATGAGTTCAATCTTCTCGTAGAGAATCAGTTTCTCGGCGAGTTGTTTGCGTCCAATAAGCCACTCGAGGAAGAAGCATAGTCCGATGAGTAGCGCGTTAGTGAGGAAGATCTCCGCATAGCTGACAGTCATCGCCAGTCCGTTGATGACGCTCAGTCCAATGATGACGAAAAGGTAGGTCATTTCGCGGATAGGCACTGTCTCCGTGCGGTAACGAATCATTCCAAAGATAGCAAAGAGACCGAGTGTAAAGCCAATCTGCAGCTTGACATTCTCCATGAGGAAAATGAGAAGGAACATCGTCGTTGAGAAAAGCATAAATGTGAGATAGTAGTCACGTCTATGCGAACGACGGAAATACGCAAAGTGAATGAGTATCCATCCAGCGAGCAAGTTGAATCCAAAGCGGATAAGCAAGTTGTAGATACTATCTGCCTCAAAAATAGGCACTCCTAAAAATGTCTGTGTTTCAGCAATTCCATAGCCGAACTCTTCGGCTATTGTAGGATCAAATTCCGGCATAGTTTATTGAGTTTAATTAGTTTCTCTTTGAATCGGTTGTGCTTGATAGTCGGTATCGTCATGGTGACACCCATGCAGTATTTACTAATCTTCATCGGAAAGATGCGCAGGTCACGGAGTATATGTTGCATTTTGGACGGTTGGAGTCCATCGCGTTTGAGTTCAATGATGACGAGCGGTCCGAGATTAGCAGTTGTTTGGTTGTCGATGGCTTCGAATCGCAAGTTCATGTCCATGGTGAGCCGTTCTGTTTTCTCCTTATTGACGAGTGTGATGCGCTCGAAAGCAGTTCGTTCTGTTGGGTGGAGATTGGTCCATTGGTAGGGTGTATGTTTCGTAATGAACTCATCAACCGGCGCATCGGAGTTGAATGGGATACGTTTCTTTTTGGTTCTGCCGTGGTTGTTCTTTTTCTTTATCTCAAGGTACTCGGCGCCGGTATCCATATATGTGCGAATGCGCACTTTTCGTCGCACGAGTTGCTGGTCATGGTGTCGAATGTACATCTCTAAGTCCTCAGTGTCATAATAGACGGTGTCATAAGTTGCAACACGTCTTCCTGCCACCTCTTGGACCAAGTAATCGTCTTGTGCTTGTTTGAGTATAGCGGGCAATAGCGACTCGTGGCAGACGTATTTAGTATCTACCCTGTTCATGAGTTTAACCGCCTCCATTTCATCAAGACTAATCGGAGAATAGGTACTCAAAGACTTTGACAGAATAGAGTTTTCCATTCGGCAGGTAGTTATACTGTTTCTTTTTGGTTCCGTCCTCATTATATTCATATTTGCGCACGCGCACGGGCTTGTCGCGGTCGTCATAGATAACCTCCTTGCTGACTTTGCCGGTTGTTTCGTCGTATTCGATAGTGACACGTTCGCGTTGTCCGTAAGTAGCGTACTCTATTTCCTCGACTTTCCGTCCTTGGTCGTCATAAGTAGTGACGTGGTCGAGCCATCGGGTTTTGGTTTTGGAGTCGGTATTCCACTCTTTGACAGTAAGATTTTTGCGTTTCGCACGCTTAGCTAATGTTTCGGGACTAATCTGCGCATAGAGAGAGCTTGCGCATAAAAGAACAATAAGAAGTGCAACGTTTTTCATAGTTTGTACAATTAAAACACGGCTGCAAAAGTAATGTTTTTTTTTCATTCCACCAAATAATATTTTTAAAAAAAACTCTTTTTTATTAACAAAAGTATGGAAAATGCATGCAAAAGGTCGGAAAAATTTGCACAATTGATAAAATATTTATACTTTTGCACGCAAATTTACTTTTTATGGCTGAATTTAATCCGCTCTTTAAGCATTTAGAACTAATAGAGCAGCGACATGTAGTCGTTTTTGAACATGTGCAGGATTTGTCTTACTTGGTACAACCATGGGTTTCGACCGAGTTTATTATCGCCATTTGTAAAAAGGGCTGGTTGAAGGTGAGACACGACATGCACAAGACCATATTTCGTCAAAATGACATCACGATGATTTATCCGGACCACGCTGTTGTTCCCGGCGAGAGTTCGGAGGATTTTGATATCACGTTGATAGTAGCGTCCCATAAATGGGCGAAACAGGAGCATCTTGCTTTTCCTATACAGAACGTGATGGAGCATATCCTTCATCCTGAGTTTCACTTGACGAATGAGCAGATGCGTTCGGTTGACCACTGTTTAGAAGTGATCAGAGACATGAGTTTGATTCGTGACGAGGCAGTTCGTGATGAGTTGCTAAAGAACCAATTGGATAATTTTGTTCGACTGTTGGACTATTATCGTGCAGCCGATCCGAGTTTGAGCGTTGATTTTCTAACCAATCCGAAACGTATTGCCTATCGTTTCTATCAAGACTTGGTAGAGAACTACAAAGTATCTCGTGAGACGAAGTTCTATGCGGATAAGCAGAATCTGACGCCGAAGTATTTTGGTACGACCGTTTATGAGGTAACGGGTATTCATGTAAGCGATTGGATTGCGCGTTATATTATTACGAAGGCGAAGATGATGCTTCAGAGCCGCGACGACTTGACGGTAGCAGAGATAGGCCATTCGTTGGGATTTGAGACGCCGAGTGATTTTGGTCGTTACTTCAAGCGCCAGACAGGTACATCTCCGGCGGCATACCGTCGCAAATTTATCGAAGAGCTATAAGTTAAGAATAATGATTATACGAAGAGCGAGCCGCAAATGGTTCGCTTTTTGTGTGTTTGTAGTATGCTTAGATTGGGCTTTAAATGGGCTAAAGTTAGGCTATGGTCCCGCAGTGCAACCGTTCAGCAACCGTTCAGCAACCGTTCGGCATCCGTTGAGCATCCGTTGACAGCGGGAGGGGAGGTGGAAAGAAAAATTAAAAATTAAAAATTAAGAATTAATATCTTGCCTGCGGCATAGATGATAGATTTGGCGGCTGACGCCGCATTTGACGGCCGAAGGCCTTATTTTAGATAGTAGATTTAAAATTTATAGATGATAGATGAATAGATGATAGATGAACTTTTTTTTGTAATCGAAAACTCCAAAACATTTTCACTGAATGGCGCATTCTGTATAGAATAAAATTCTATTTGCTTCATTTTTGTGCTCAAAAATTTGCATATGTGTAATTTTTGTTGTATTTTCGGCACGCCCCTTCCCTAAATAAATTTAGGGTGGGTATCCACTCCGAAAATATAACTGCGTCCTGCGGGACGTACGCAAAGGGAGCATAAAAATGAAGACGGGTACCCCCTTTACAGAATGCCCCACTATGCCCTTTATGTGCAAGCACCTAAGTCCATAATGGCGCATTCTGTATAGAATAAAATTCTATTTGATTCATTTTTGTGCTCAAAAATTTGCGTATGTGTAATTTTTGTTGTATTTTTGCAGCCGATTTATGCAGAAGCATTATCTATAATCAATAGGAATAATAAATTAAATATTATGAAAAAGCACTATTTTCTTATTCTTGCTTTGTTAGTAGCGTTTGGAATGAGCGCCTGCAAAGACAAGACGGAGCCGGATACGCCGGACGATCCAAGCAAAGAGAGTCCGTTGGATATAGATAACACGGTAGCATTGAGCGATGATAACCGTGTGATATACGAAATGAATCTGTACAATTTCACGAAGGAAGGCACGTTTGCTGCCGCTCAAGGGAAGTTGGCGGATTTGCGTAAGTTAGGTATTGATATTATCTGGTTGATGCCAATTCAGACGCGCAGTATAGAAGGAAAGATAGGCGCATTAGGAAGTCCATATGCGCTACATGACTACACGGCAGTTAATCTGGATCACGGAACTTTGGCAGACTTGAAAGCTTTTGTGAACAAAGCGCATGATTTGGGTATGCAGGTTTGGCTTGATTGGGTGCCAAATCACACAGGTTTGGACCATATTTGGGTGACGGAGCACCCTGAATACTACAAGCGCGATGGGAAAGGGAACATTATTCATCCGAATAACTATAGCGACGTGTATCAGTTGGATTACTCGAACAACGAGATGCGGACAGCGATGCAAGAGGCTATGATTTATTGGATAAAGAATGCCAATATCGATGGTTTCCGCTGTGACTATTTGTCTTCTCCGTATCTGCCGGCAGATTTCTGGTCAGCAACAATACCTAAGCTTCAGCAAGCAGCCGACCGAAAGATTTGGATGTTGGGTGAGTCGGATTTTCAGCCGGAGAAAGCGGCTTTAATCCAAACAGGTTTTGACTACGACTACATGGTAGGCTTCCACTGGCAGTTAGAGAACGAGGTTGGCAAGGCAGAGACGGTGGCTAAGCTGCGTAGTCAATGCCGCAAAGTGATTAGCAATAGCGCGTATAATGATATGGACCGTATGATTTATCTGACTAATCATGACGACATTGGCAATAATTTTGGCGGGAACTACTTCTCGTTTATGGGGAATAATGTAGCTCCGCTGACTGTGATGGAGTTTACGTTGTATGGCATGCCGCTGCTATATAATGGTCAGGAGATTGGCTATCGCAAAGTGCAGCAGTACTTTCAGCGCGACCCGATTGACTGGACGGCAGTGGATAAACGCTTACAGAATACGATTCGCACGTTGATAGCACTTCGCCACACGCAGCCTGCGCTGAGTAGCGGCAAGAAAGCTAATCGCGGTACGACAACATTCCTCACCTGCTCGAACAGTTCGTTTATGGCGTACACGAAGAAGAAAGACGGCAACACGGTGTTAGTGATTATCAGTCTGGCGACGGACGAAGCGAGTTGCGAGATTGAGGGAATCGATAAAGGCACTTATACGCAGTGGCTGAACAGCGAGACGATTGTGGATGAGATTGTGAAGCGCGATGTGGAGTTGGAGGAAAAGATGACGTTTACGCTGCCGAAAAAAGGCTACGCAGTCTATGTAAAGAAATAAAAAAGATATATCATGGAAGAAACATTTATGATGCCGGCGCTGTGGATGATTCCATTTGGCATAATGCTATTAAGTATAGCAGTCGGCCCGCTAATTGCCCCGAAATTGTGGGAAAGTAACTTGACCAAGCTCATTGTTTCAATTGTGTTGGGCATTCCAGTCGTTGTGTTTATGTTAGTCAAAGGTCTGAGCGGCGAGTTGATTAATACCGTGTTCTTTGACTATGTACCATTTATTATTTTGCTGTTGTCGCTGTTTGTGATAACCGGCGGCATTCACCTGAGCGGCGATATCAAGGCAAAGCCTTGGGTGAACACGTTGTTTTTGGCAGTAGGATTCATTTTGGCGAGTTTGATGGGAACGACGGGCGCGGC
>Ga0310691_10007980_pt1 | contig 10957 bp, 10 predicted proteins | sample 176DNAGHGlowgp2_FD_203887 | JGI IMG/M metagenome (GOLD analysis project Ga0310691, IMG submission 203887) | Sheep rumen microbial communities from Palmerston North, Manawatu-Wanganui, New Zealand - 1766 DNA GHGlow gp2 (v2) (version 2) | ecosystem: Host-associated > Mammals > Digestive system >... | reverse complement strand
GGACGACCTCGTCGGGAAGAGGATACTCATCATCGGAGGACGTTCCGAGGAGGCCCTCGATTCAATGCGCCTCATCACCAACCGTTCCACCGGGCTGATGGCGGTCACCCTCGCGCGCACGGCCTTCGAACGCGGTGCGGACACCGAGTTGTGGATGGGCGCCTGCAGTGTACCGCTACCGGATTTCATCCCCGTGAAGAGGTACGAGTCCGTCGACGACCTCGTTTCGATGCTCGACGGCGTCAACCACGATATCGTGATCGTGCCCGCGGCCCTGGCGGATTTCGCTCCCGCGGTACGTGCGGAGGGCAAGATCCCCTCAGACAAGGGATTCGAGATGGAGATGAGGCCCGTTCCGAAGGTGCTCCCGCTGATCCGCAAGAGGTGCGCCAAAGTGATAGGCTACAAGGCCGAATCGGGGCTCTCCGAGGACGAGCTCGTGGCACGTGCCAGGAAGAGGCTCGAGACCTACGACCTCTCCGCCGTCGTGGCCAACGACGTGGATTCCGCCGGCAAGACCTCCGCATCGATGCTCCTCGTGACGAAGGACAGAGTGCAGGACATCTCGGGTTCCAAGCCGGACATCTCCAACAGCATACTCAACTTCGTCTCAGAGCTGTGAGATGACCAGAGCGTACTGTCCCGGACACATCACCTGCCTGTTCTCCCCCGGGAGGACTTTCGGGGACATGGTCCTCAGGGGTTCGAGGGGTATAGGGATCAGGCTCTCCGCGGGCACCACCGTCAGGCTGACCGAGGTGCCCGGGAAGGACGTGACCGTTTTCTTAGACGGTGTGGAATCCGATGCGCCCGTGACCCGTTCGGTCCTCGAGGAGCTCCTGCCCGGAAGGGGTCTGGAAGCCGATGTGGTCAACGGCCTCCCCATCGGTCAGGGTTTCGGTATGAGCGCGGCGGGGGCCGTCGCCGCGGCGCTCTGCGCCGCGGATATCGCCGGCTTGTCCGAGGATGACGCGTGGTCCGCCGCTCACCGTGCCGAGATAGAGAACGGCGGCGGATTGGGGGACGTTTCAGCCATCCGCTGCACTTCCGATGTTCCCGAGAGGGTCACGGAGGGACTCCCCCCGCATGGGGAGGTGAGGGGTACGGGACTCCGTTTCCCGGTCCTCACCGTGGCCGTACTCGGTCCGAAGATGCATACCGGTTCGGTCCTCTCGGACCCTGTGAGGGTGGCCGCACTGGCGGGTTCGTACGATAGAGCCAGAGGATTGTTCCATGGAAGCAGGCCGTCCCTTTTCGAGGCATCGAACGCATTCTCCGTGGCCGCGGGCGTGGAATCCCCGGACGTCTCCTCCGCGATCGAGCGTCTCCGGTCGGGCAACCGCAGGGCCGCCATGTGCATGCTGGGGAACAGCATATTCTCCGATGCGCCCTATCTGATGGTCAAGGACGCATTCCCTGACGCGGACGTGCATCCTCTTATGTCCACCGCCGAGGCGGCGAGACTGCTGTGATCACTCGAAAAGCGTGAACAGCTGGTCGTCCCCGCCGACATCAAAGAGTCCGATGCGTGCCCCGCAGTCGATCCACCCGTGAGCGTAGTTCACGGCGGCGAAGGCCGTAACGAGGTCGCCGGTCTCCCTGAAATGGCAGGCATCGTTGTAGTACGCGGTGATCATCTCCATGAAACTGTCCGAGAGCCTCTTGTTGAAAGAGCGCTCGGGGGAGACCTGTTTGATCTTGTCGATGGCGCGTTTGGTGATGCCGAGGTAGCGGTCGATCTTCTCGTCGGTGACGACGTTGTTCATGCGGGGGTATCCCCGCCGTGGTATATTTGGATGTCCTGCGCCCCGACGGTTCCGCCGAGTGCCTTTGACGGCAGGATAGTGTGTCTGGCTCCTTTCGAATGCCATTGCGCGGCCGTGCGCCTGCGCGCACGCGACTTTATGTATTATCTGCGCCTGGGGTGAATCATGATAGTAATCGGCGGATCCGCCTCAACCGACCTCGCTAAGGAGCTTGCTACTGCGCTCGACTGCCAGTACATCTCCGCTTCCACCATCCGTTTCCCCGACGGAGAGTGCTACACCCGCATCGACCTGGAATCCATCGACGACGACGCCGTCATCGTGCAGAACACCTACCCCGACGGCAACCTCATCGAGATGTTCCTCCTCCAGGACGCAGTCCGCAGGCTGGGGGCCAAGAGCATCACCCTCGTCATCCCCTACTTCGGATACGCCCGCCAGGACCGTGTCTTCAAGAACGGGGAGCCCGAGTCCGCCAAGATCATGTGCAAGATGCTCGACATGAACTGCGACAGGGTCATCACCATCGACATCCACAAGGAGGTCGTCCTCGACAACTTCTCCTGCCCCCACAAGGACCTCAAGGCCGCCAAGGTCATCGCCGATTACTTCGCCGAGAAGGAGATCGACCTCGTCCTCTCCCCCGACATCGGTGCCGCCGGCCGTGCGAAGGAGGTCGGAGACTACATGGGTCTCCCCCACGACCACCTCGACAAGACCCGTCTCTCCGGAACCGACGTGAAGATCGCCCCCGCCACCGCCGACGTCAAGGGCAAGAAGGTCCTCATCGTCGACGACATGATCTCCACCGGAGGCACCATCGTCGCCGCCTCCGCCGCTCTGAAGGAGGCCGGGGCATCGTCCGTCTTCGTCGCCTGCACCCACGGAGTTTTCGTCAACAACGCCCTCGAGAGGTTCACCGGTTCCTGCGTGGAGTCCGTCCTCTCCTGCAACACCCTCAACAGCGCCGTCTCCCACATCTCCGTCGCCGGCCTCGTCGCCGACGCCCTGAAGGACGCCTTCTCCGGCAAATGGTGAATCCCATGGCGAAGAAGGAAGAGGATTTCGGCGAGTGGTACATCGAGACCTGCGACAAGGCCCAGCTCTGCGACAAGCGCTACCCCATCAAGGGTATGAACGTCTGGACCCCCTACGGCTGGAGGATCATGAGGGACATCGACACCGCCATCAGGAGGGAGATGGAGAGGACCGAGCACGACGAGGTCTGTTTCCCCCTGCTCATCCCCGAGACCGAGTTCAAGAAGGAGAAGGACCATATCAAAGGGTTCGACGAGGAGGTCTACTGGGTCACCCACGCCGGACTCAATCCTCTGGACGTCAGGCTAGTCCTGAGGCCCACCTCGGAGACCGCGATGTACCCCATGTTCTCCCTCTGGGTCAGGTCCCACGCCGACCTCCCGCTGAAGACTTTCCAGATTGTCAACACCTTCCGTTACGAGACCAAGCAGACCCGTGCCTTCATGCGCGTCAGGGAGATCCATTTCTTCGAATCCCACACCTGCCACGAGGACAAGGCCGACGCCGAGCGTCAGATCGCCGAGGACGTCGACATCGTGGATGCCATCTGCAAGGAGATCTGCATCCCCTACTCCCTCCTCATCAGGACCGACTGGGACAAGTTCCCTGGTGCCGTCTACACGGTGGGTATCGATACCGTCATGCCCAACGGCAGGACCCTGCAGATCGGTTCCGCACACTACTACGGGACCAACTTCTCCAAGCCCTACGAGATCGCCTACGAGACCGAGGAGGGCGTCCACGCGTACGTCCACCAGACCACCCTCGGCATGACCGAGAGGCTCTTGGGAGCGGTCATCGGCGTTCACGCGGACGACGAGGGTCTCATCCTCCCGCCCGCAATCGCCCCCGTGCAGATCGTCATCGTCCCCATCTTCAAGAAGGACAACGAGGACAGGGTCATGGACTTCTGCCGCACCCTCGAGGACGTCCTCAGGAAGAACGGCATCCGCGCCAAGCTCGACGACTCCGACGCCCGCCCCGGAGCGAAGTTCTTCGAGTGGGAGGTCAAGGGCGTACCGCTCCGCTTCGAGGTCGGAGGAAGGGACATCGACAACAACGTCGTCTCCTTCGCCCGCCGCGACAACGGCGAGAAGGGTACCATGGCCGTGGACTCCGTCGTAGAAGGAGCCAGGATGATGTTCTCCGTCATCTCCAAGGACATGCTCGCCAAGGCCACCGCCAAGCAGGAGGGCTACATCGACGACCTCGACACCATGGAGGGCCTCGAGTCCATCCCCGAGGGTAGGATGTGCCGCTTCGGATGGTGCGGCAACCCCGAGTGCGGACACACCTTCGAGGACAAGTACGACATCAAGATCCTGGGAACGCCCTACCGCCCCACCGAGTGGACCGGCAGGTGCATAGTCTGCGGCAAGGACGGCGCCAAGCCCGTCATCGCTGCCCGTACCATGTGAGGGCCTCCCATGACCTTCGCCACCGGTGAGACGCTCTATCTCATGGACGAATCCGGGAAACGCTACTGGTTCCGCTACGAACCCGCGATGATCAAACTCGGCGGCCTCGGTGCCATCGACGGCAGCAGGTTCGCCGACCTGGAGGACGGCAGTTCCGTCTCCATCGCGGGGAAGCAGTTCACGGTATTCCGTCCCACCGTGGTGGATTTAATGGCCTCGCTCGACCGCGGGGCGCAGATAATCACCCCCAAGGACGCCTCGGTCATACTGCTGGAGTGCAATATCCATGCCGGTACGAAGGTCATCGAGGTCGGCGCCGGTTCCGGCGGTCTCACCACCGCGCTCACCTCCGCGGTCGCCCCTTCGGGACATGTGCACACGCTTGAGCTCAAGGAGCAGAACGCTGAGCGCGTGCTGAAGAACCTCAAACGCACGGGCCTCGACGCTTACTGGTCCTACCAGATCGGCGATGCCCGTACCTTGGACATAGATTACGGCATGGCGGACGTGGTCACCACGGACATGCCGGATCCCGAGAACGCCATCGACAACCTCTCCGCACACCTCCGTCCCGGGGGCATCATGTGCACCTACGTCCCCAACGCGAACCAGCTGGATACCGCGGTCAGGGCGCTCAGGGACAGGGGATTCGTGGATGTGCGTTCGTTCGAGACGCTCAGGCGCGGGATGGAGGTCCATCCCGGCGGCGTGAGGCCCAGTTTCGAGATGCTCGGCCACACCGGTTATCTCACTTTCGCAAGGAAAAAAGCCTGACCCCCCTTCCGGGGGGTTATGGTTTCAGGACGACTTCTGGTCGTCGTTGTTCATGGAGCCCTCGACGGGTTGGATATCGTCCAGCGTCGCCGGGGAGTCCTCATGGACCGTATCGGGCGCTTCCAGGAAGAAGAACACTCCCAGGATGAAGTGCAGCACGATGTAGATGACGGCCACGGCAATGATCAGAAGCAGGGCGCCCCCGATGAGTTCATCGAGGTAACCCTCCCAGATGATGTAGATAATGGCGATTACTGCTATCGCTACGATTATGAAGAATCCCAGCGCGCCAATCTTGCCCTTCGCATCCGACGCCATTTGGATCAGCTGTTGTCGTGGGGCATCAGCGGGTAGAGGGACATGGCGAGGTCGTAGAGAGTCATGGACTGGATGACGACCTTTCCGGGTCCGGTGAGGGTGGTGATGAACAGGCCCTCTCCGCTGAACAGGGCGTTCTTGATTCCGGTGGACGCGATGTCGTACTTGACGGTGTCCTGCCATGCGACGGCATTGGAGGTGGAGACCTTCAGGACCTGCCCGGGGGCGAGGTCGACGACGTTGAAGTCACCGCAGGCGTGGATGAACACCTTGCCGGTACCGGAGAGCTTCTGGAGAACGAAGCCCTCTCCGCCGAAGAATATCGATCCGAGCTTCTTCTGGAACCCGATGTCGAGCTGGACTCCGTCCTCGCTGCACAGGTAGGCGGTCTTCTGGCAGAGCCAGGCACCCTGGGCGACGTCGATGTCGTAGATCTTCCCGGGGGCTTTTCCGGCAAGGCTGACGGTTCCGGGACCGCCGGTGGCGGTGTAGTTGACGAGCATGAACGAGGAACCGGAGAGGGACCTCTTCAGTCCGGAGAGGAGTCCCCCCTCCATCTTGGATTTCATCTCGATGTTGCCGGACATCATTGCCATGGAGCCGGCATTGGAGTGGAGGGTCTCTCCAGGGTTTATTTCGCAGTTCACGAACTGAAGATTCGAGCCGGTGATAGTGTATTTCATCATGGAGACATCGTTGCATACATTTATAACCCTTAACCTCCAACGGCGGATGCTGGATTGTCATCCGCCGTTCTTGTATGATTTCAGCGCGTGTTGAGCACGTACTCCGTGATCCTGCGGCATCCGTCGGGTCCGAGGATGGACTTCGGGGCGATGTCGAAGTACGCCCTGCTGGGTATCGCAATGTCCACGGCGGTGCTACACATCCCCTTCTGCTGGAGGCATTCCGCCATCCCGCCGGGACCGAACGCGACATCCGCGAACTCCGTGCCGAACTCCTTCCCGAGGACCTCGGGCACGCCCATGCGCTGCAGGATAACCTTTATCTGGCTCTCGTAGATTTCATCCTTCTCGGTGAGCTCTATACAGTCTGGGACCATACGGATCCTCCTGACCATGAAGAGCAGGAGGGGCAGGACGATCGATGGCTCGGCGAGGACGGAGAAGCTCCTGAAGTACGCAATCTCCCCGGCCTGCAGGGAGCCCTGCACGGTGCGGAACACGTCGTGCTCCTCCTCTTCGAGGAACCTCAGCACCGGGGCGGGGTCCGCCCCCGTGGCGTCAGCTATGGCCTTCACCCAAGAGGTTATCGCCTCGTAGCCGAGCGGCGCTCCCAGAGGGCCCCTGACGAGGGGTACGCCTATACTCTCGTAGTACTCCCCCGTCTCGGCGAAGTACTCGGGGCAGATGCACACGTTCGCACATGCGGAGGAGGATTCCTTCATCTGGTCTATGGTGCAGGCCATCCCGATGTCTGCGATGACCTCCAGTCCCATCATTGCGAGGAGGCGGTGCAGTTCCCTGACAAGGGGGAAGCAGCCCTTGGCGGTGAATGGGAGTCCGACGAGGTTCACCTTCCCCTTGCATCTGTCCTGCTCCTTCGCCAGTTTCCTGGCGATGGCGCAGAGGGTGTGGTCGTAGCCCTTTCCGTAGGTCTCGGACATGAGGCACTTCCCTAGGAGGACGGTCTTCTCGGACATGCCCGAGGAGATGATCTCGTCCTGCAGCTTGTCCCCGATGAGGGATGCACCGGGGGATTCGAGGACCACCGCGAAGCGGGTGTCCTTATCCTTCAGGAGGTCGAGGATCATCCCCACCTTCCCGGAAGCGCCGTAGATGTAGTCGTCGGGGTCCACGTATGTGCAGGGGATCCTCGAACGGTGGAAGAAGAACTCCCCCTCCACGGAGGTGAACTCCCTGGGAACGTAACGCGACGAGAGACTGGAGGCGAAACCCCTGCATCCTCCGGGTCCGTGGAGGATGGTGGTGCCGTCGAGGATGCTCTCCGCGGCGAGCATCGAACCGTAGAAACCGTCCGGGCGTGTGTGCTTCATATCCTGCTCACCTCCATCATCCTGACGATGCGGACGCCGCATTCGAGCATCGGCCTCACGCCGATGCGGGGGCGCCGCAGGTTGTAGTGGGGTATGCTGAGCTGGCTGAGCATGGGGTTCGAACCGATTACCATGTCGGGTTTCACCTTCTCCAGCCTCTCCTTCAGCATGTCGAAGTCTATGTCGTATTCGATCTCCGCCTTGCGGTCGGAGAAACGCACCTCGTCGGCGAGGCTCCACCTGCTGTTGACGGGGCAGTAGATGTTGGTGATCTCCCCTCCGAGGACATCCATGATCTCATAGAGCCAGTCGATGTCCGTAGCGGTCGGGAGGTAGAGGGTGACCTTCAGTCCGGCGAACCTTCCCGCATACTTCTCCCTGAATCCCTCGAAGTCCTTCCTGAAGGAATCCGCGAGTGCATTCCTCACATCCTCGGGAACGCCGCGCGATGAACCGAAATCCTCGATCCACTTCAGCGTCTGTCCCAGCCCGACGGGCATGGGTTCGGGGTAGTACGGGATGCCGAGCTCCTTCTCGAGGGTCTTGCAGACGTGCCTCAGGGGTACGCTGTATCCCCAGGAGAGGTTAACGCTTCCCCTGCGGATGTTCCTGAACTCCTCGAAGGTGATGTCGTCGAGGAAGCGGCAGTTCGTCTTCAGCCCCAGCCCCTCGATTATGCGGAAGGTGTCGTCGGCGCGGAGCATGGTCTTGTCGGGGGTGTCCCCGTAGCCGATGATGTTCACGTATTTCGGGTCCGCCTCCACATCCTTGTAGGCGAGGGAGCAGAGCTTCTTCAGGGCGATCTCCCTGGCGTAGATCCCGGGGCCGTTGAGGATCCCGTCCACCTCGAACGCGGCGACGGTGGTGCCGGGATGCTCCCTCTGGATTGCCTCGCAGGCGCCGTCGACGTCATCCCCGATGATCCCAGGGACGCAGGTGGTGAGCACGAATACGGTCTTCGAACCCTTCGCTATCCTCGATTCGATGAGCTCCCTCAGCTTCTTCACCCCTCCGAAGATGGAGGAGTGGTCATCGAGGTCGGTGCACAGGAAGCGGTCCGACGCGTTCCTGATGGTGTTGCACTTGTTCTCGTGGACGAGTATGCTGTCCATGCCCGAGCTGAAGAAGTAATGGCAGCTCTTCGGGCCGTGGACGATGATGTCCGCGTCGATGATGGTGGAACAGACGCCGCAGGCAACGGCCGACCCGCATCCGCGGAGGGCGTCCCTCTCGTTCACCGCCATATGGCGGGGGGCACGGCCGCTGCCGGGATCTCGTACCACCGGTTTGCCTTTGGCGACGAGATCGAGCTGTTCGTCGTTCAGGGGGGAGGCGGGATGCAGTTCCGCCTTCCCGTCGATGAGGTCCCTGATTATCTTGACGATGGCGGCGACCGCCTCGTATTCCTCCGAACCGGGGAACTTCTCGGAAACTGTAACTCCAGCGGACTCCGCAGCGGAGAACTTGGGGGAACGGGGGATCCTGGTGACTATGGGGAGTCCCACGGCGTCGGCGAAGTTCTTGACGTACTCGTACTCCCCCTCGTTGCCCCTCATGTTGAGGATGAGTCCGGCAACCCTGCACCTGTCGCCGTCGAAGTTCCTGACGCCCCTGAGGACGTTGTTCGCGGCATACAGGGACATAAACTCGCCCGAGGTGACTATGAAGACCGCGTCCGCGTACTTCCTCCTGAGGGGTACGGCGAATCCCCCGCACACCACGTCCCCTAGGACGTCGTAGATCATGACATCGGTGTCGCGGTCGACGACGTCGTTGTTCTCCATGAAGTTGAAGGCGGTGAGGATCCCCCTCCCCGCGCATCCCACGCCGGGTTCCGGTCCGCCGGTCTCGATGCAGATGATCCCGTTCTTCCCGACGGCGACGGTGTCGTCCGCGTCCTTGGAATCGGAGTTAATGTGGTCGAGCACAGTGGTCTGCGATTTCCCGCCGAGGAGGAGCCTGGTGGAATCGTGCTTCGGATCGCACCCCACCTGGGCCACCTTGAGCCCGGTCTCGGAAAGCTGATAAGAAATGTTCGCTGAGACGGTCGATTTCCCGATGCCGCCCTTGCCGTAGATAGCGATCTGCTTCATCCACACCACCTATATCTGATGATGGATGCATAATCCAATATTATAATGTGATGAGGGGCCCGGGACCGCACGATGTGCCGTTTTCTCATGTGTGGCTCTATCCGGGGGGCGGCACATACGCCGATGGGAGGCAACGGTGCGGATGTCACAGGTCTGCACTGGGGCGGAGCTGGCAGGTAACTGGCCGAAGATCTGGCCCCGGAACTTCTGCATCGCGTTCTGGGTGGAGATGCTCATCGCGCAGCCCGCCGCACGCGCGGTCATGGTGTGGGCCCACAGGTCCGGCCGTGCCCAATCGGCATGAGCCGGCCCCGCCCCCACGCGGGCGCGCATCCCTAATCTTTTATTATGCGCGCGGGATGTCCAAGCATGACAGTCATCGATATCCGTATCGAACTCAAGAAAGGGGTCGCCGACCCCGAGGGCGCCAACACCAAGAAGACCCTTGCTTCCCTCGGTTTCGGAGGCATCGAGTCCGTCAGGTCCATCAAGTGTTTCGAGGTCACCGTTGACCTCCCCGCGGACGAGGCCCTGAAGGCGGGGGAGGAATACTGCCGCAAGCTCCTCGCCAACCCTGTCGTGCAGAGCTACTCCGTCTCGCTGAAGGAGTGAATGCATGTCCGTTTCCGACCGCATGGTCCGCAGGAACGCCCCCTACGACCTTTGCGACATCCGCATCCGCGATGCCTCCGAGAAGGAACTCGTCGAGATCTCCGAGACCCTGAGCCTCGGACTCTCCGCCGAGGAGATGGAGGCCATCCGCCAGTACTACATCAGAGAGGACAGGGAGGCCACCGATGCTGAGCTCCAGTCCCTCGGCCAGGCATGGTCCGAGCACTGCTGCTACAAGTCCTCCAAGCCCTTCCTCAAGGAGTTCGTCTTCGGCATCGATCGCGACGACGTCCTCTCGCGTGGGGACGCCGGGGTCATGGTCTTCGACGACGATTACGGCTATGCGCTGAGGATCGAGTCCCACAACCACCCCTCCGCCATCGAACCCTACGGCGGGGCCGCCACCGGTATCGGCGGGATCATCAGGGATGTCATCTGCATGGGTGCGCAGCCCATCGGACTGGCCGACCCCCTGTGTTTCGGTCCCATCGACACCCAGAAGGAGATCCCCAAGGGCATCCGCCACCCCCGCTACCTCGTTAACGGGGTCGTATCCGGTATCCGCGACTACGGCAACAGGATTGGTATCCCCACCATCACCGGCGGTTTCTTCTTCGACGAGCGCTACACCGGCAACTGCCTGGTCAATGTCTGCGCGCTCGGTATCGTGAAGCGCGCCGACCTCCTCCGCAACTACGCCTCCGGGCCCGGGGAGGTCATGATCCTCTTCGGCGGGAAGACCGGCAGGGACGGTATCCACGGGGTCAACTTCGCATCCAAGGACATCTCCTCCACCGCACAAGACGATTCCAGGGGAGCCGTCCAGCTGGGAGACCCCATCACCAAGGAGCCCGTCATCCACGCCTGCCTCGAGCTCGCCGAGAAACATCTCGTGACCGGTATGAAGGACCTCGGCGGAGG
>Ga0310691_10007979_pt1 | contig 10957 bp, 1 predicted proteins | sample 176DNAGHGlowgp2_FD_203887 | JGI IMG/M metagenome (GOLD analysis project Ga0310691, IMG submission 203887) | Sheep rumen microbial communities from Palmerston North, Manawatu-Wanganui, New Zealand - 1766 DNA GHGlow gp2 (v2) (version 2) | ecosystem: Host-associated > Mammals > Digestive system >... | reverse complement strand
AGCCGACTCGTGACGACGGCGTCGTAACGATTGGTCGTGGTGGCACAGGTGGTAACGTCATGGGTACCATTACCAACCTGCAGGAAAGTACGACCTACTACGTACGAGCCTATGTGCTGACAGAGCGTGGCCATATGTATGGTCCTAATGTGGTGACCATCACCACCTCAGCGTCGCAGCACGAGCCTGGTGAGAGCGACAATCCAGACCCGCAGCTGGCTCCGAGATATTAACCTAACGGTAATCAAGCATTTGTGTCTTCCTCTCAGTGCAGAGGATGACACAAGTGCTTTTTCTAAATAACTAAAACAAGCTATTATGAATAAGATATTATCAACATTATTCCTCATATTGTCAGTATTGATGCCCTTGAACCTGTGGGCACAAGAACCTTATGCTGTGCTGACTACGGATACCACTTTGATACTTGATCAATCTGTTACTGGTGTTACATACGGTCAGACACTGACGTTCTATTATGACGACCAGAAAGAGGCAAGGAATGGTATGGATGTCGGGCCTTTCGCATATTTGGAACATGGTTTTGGTGAATCCCAACGTCCTTGGCATGACGTCCGTGAAAGTATTACTGACGTAGTATTTGATAGTTCTATGGCTAATGACACTACGCTGATTAGTACTGGATGGTGGTTCTATGGCTGTACCAATTTGAAGAGAACAAGTGGCTGGCAGTATCTTCCTACAGCCAATATTGTCGATATGTGGGGAATGTTTGAAAACTGTTCGTCGCTGTCTAGCAATCCTGTTGAAGGAGGTCCTGACTTTAGCGCTTTCAATACAGCCAGTTTGAAGCGTACGTGCTATTTGTTCCATGGATGCACCAGCATGACCAGCATTGACTTGAGCACCTTCAATACCGCCAATGTCACAGAAACTGAGGGAATGTTCAAAGATTGTGCGGCACTTACCACTATCTACGTTGGCAGTGGCTGGACCATGGCGAATGTAAGCGGCAATTGGGTAGATGATATGTTTTCAGGAAGTACCTCTCTCGTCGGCGGAGCTGGTACAACCTACGATGCTAGCAACATAGGTGTTTCTTACGCCCACATTGACGGCGGTCCTGATAATCCAGGCTACCTTACCAGTAATGGCGACACTCCGTATGTTGTTGCCTCTGAGGCTTATGCAGTACTGAGTGACGATGATGTAGTGCTGAGCCAATCGGCGACAAACATTACCTATGGCAAAAAGCTGACCTTCTACTATGATAATCAGAAGTCTGCACGCAATGGTATGAGTGTTGACTTTACTGACAGTATGCTGCGAGAATGGAACAGCAGTAGCTCCATGATAACGTCAGTGGTATTTGACTCTTCATTTGCCAATGACACGACATTGACAAGCACCGCATGGTGGTTCTATAATTTAGGTAATCTGACAACTGTTACTGGTATCGAAAACCTGAATACCAATCATGTGACAAACATGTATTCAATGTTTGCTTACTGTCCTAAACTGACGAGTCTTGATGTAAGTGGTTTCAATACCTCCAAAGTTACTGACATGGGTTATATGTTCGGTGGTTGTTCTGGTTTGACTACTCTTAATGTGAGTGGTTTCAATACGTCCAACGTGACGAACATGAGAAATATGTTCGATAGTTGTTCCGGACTGACGAGCCTTGATGTGAGCAATTTCAATACTGCCAATGTGACGAACATGTACGGTATGTTTATGAATTGTTCTGGTTTGACAACTCTTGACTTGAGCAGTTTCAATACGGCGAAGGTAGAAGTCATGGATAACATGTTTTGTCAAAATGCTGCATTGGCCACCATTTCTGTTGATGGAACGAAATGGAGTACGGCAGCAGTAGCGAGCTCAACTTCAATGTTTTATATGTGTCCCAACCTCGTTGGTGGAAAGGGCACGACATACGATGCCAACCACGTAGATGCCTCTTACGCCCACATTGACGGTGGCATGGCCAATCCTGGTTATTTCACTGCCAAGGGCGGACTGGCCGACCCCTTGCTGGCGCGGCTCTACGATAATCTGGCACTGACGACAACTGACGGCAATGCCGATGGCGGAAACAACGACCTGAGTGTCAGCATAGACGCAGCACAGACCTCACTCGTGCGTGCTATGTGGAATCTGCAGGAACTGCCCACCGACGAGAGCTACTGTGTCTGGATGGACCCAGGCATTCCTGCACTGAACACCAATACATGGAGTGATTCGACACAGACGCAGTCGATGATGGGACTCTACGCCCGCCTCTACCACGGCATCGCGCTTGCAAACAACTATTTGGCTAACCAGAATGACGGCGATATGGGTAAGCAGGCTGAGGCTCGCTTCCTGAGAGCCCTGCAGTACTACTATCTGATGGACCACTTCGGCAACGTGCCCTTGTTGACCGACACCATCGACCGACAGCCTCTTCCTGTCTGGGAAGCCACACCAAGTGACATCGAGTTGTTAACTCGTGAGGAGATGTTCAGCTACATAGAAAATGAACTGCAGGAGAGTCTCAACAGCCTGCCCGCTACCAACAGCTACGGACGCGCCACGGCGACAGCCGCACGGCTGCTCTTGGCCCGTCTCTACCTCAACTCAGAGGTGTATACCGGCACCGCCCGTTGGCAGGAGGCCCGCAGCTATGCAGAGAGCGTCATCAACGGTGGTATGTTCCAACTGGCACCTATCTACCGCAACCTGTTCATGGGTGACAACGACAGTAACGGCGCACAGCAGGAAATCATCCTGCCGGCTATCTATGATGGCAACACGCGTACCGACTATGGTGGCACTACTTTCCTCGTGGCCAGCTCATTTTCGAATGGTGAAGGTGACAATGGCACGACACAGGTTTGGGCAGGAAACGTAAGCAAGCCGGACTTCGTCAATAAGTTCTTCACCCAAACGGCTGACATCCCTTACGCAAGTCCGGAGCAGACGGCATCAGCAGCCGGCGACGACCGCGCCCTGTTCTACGGCATCAACCATAGTTATGAACTGAGAAATGGTGACAGCTTCAGCGATGGCTTCCCCTATCAGAAATTCACCAACGTGCGCAGCAACGGTACCAGTCCCGTCTCATCGAAGTTTGCCGATACCGACTTCCCACTGATGCGCCTCGGAGAAGCCTACCTGATAGCTGCCGAAGCTGACGCCCGACTCAACGGTTCTGCTACGAGCATGCAGGGTACGCAGTATATCAATATGCTGCGCAACCGCGCCAATGCCACCACCTCCACCGCTGGCTACTCTCTCAGCGACATCTGCGACGAGTGGAGCCGAGAGATGGGCTACGAGGCCGTGCGACGCACCACCCTTATTCGCTTCGGACGCTTTGGCGGGCAGACAGACTATTCCTGGGCATGGAAGGGTGGCTCATACGACGGAACAGCCTTTGATGCCGGGATGAACACCTACCCGATTCCTGCTGTCGAAGTCGGTAGCACTCCAGAGCCGTATGTAGTACTGACTGACAGTAATACCGTGATGACGTTCTACTATGATGGCCAGAAGGCTACACGCGTGGGCATAGATATTAATAATAGTAATCTTGGTGATTCTCCTTCTCCTTATGGAACAGCAACAAGTGCCGTTTTCGACGCTTCGTTTGCCAACTACTATCCAACAAGCACAGCCTATTGGTTCCAAAACTGTTCAGCATTGACGTCCATCAGCGGTGTTGAAAACCTTAAGACGGATAATGTGACGAACATGGCTGCGATGTTTATGAGCTGTACCGGTTTGACAACTCTTGACTTGAGCAGTTTCAATACGGCGAAGGTGGAAAACATGGAAAACATGTTTTGTCAAAATTCATTGACCACTATTTATGTTGACGGAACGAAATGGAATACGGGAGCCGTAACAAGCTCTACTTCAATGTTCTATATGTGTCCAAACCTCGTTGGTGGTCAAGGCACGGTTTATGATATAAACCGTGTAGATGTAAGCTATGCTCATATTGATGGAGGTCTCTCTAATCCTGGATACTTTACACCGAAGAATGGATATGTTGAGGCTCCGATATTCGCATGGAATGCTGACGAGTTGACCATGACTTCTGGTACCGAGGGTGCTACTATCTACTATACGATGGCAGATAACTCGTCGGCTACGACACCGCCGACGGCTGTGCAGTACACCAGTCCCGTTGCCGTGACCAATGACGTGCTGATTACGGCCTACGCCGAGAAGGAGGGTATGGCTCAGTCGCCAACTACCGTATTGGACTATCCGTACACCGCTTGGAAGGCATTGGCTGATGCTATTTCTGCTGCAAATGACGTGCTGACTGCTGCTCAAGGAAACGACAATGTGACTGATGATCAGCGCAATGAGTTGGAAACCATGATTGCTGCGGCCCAGAGTTCTTATGATGCTCGTACAGACTCGGTGGCTTCTATTAATAATATCACTAATCAACTTGTAGCCATGAGCGATTCCATCTCTGAATTGGTGAATGCTGTGGACGAGCCGTATGCCGCATTGAGCGACGGCAATACCGTGGTGACGTTCTACTACGACAAAAAGAAGTCGGAGCGCGGAGGAATTGACATTAATAATACTTTTATTGGTAGCTCTTCCACTTCACCTTACGGCACTGCCACGATAGCGGTATTCGATGCATCGTTCGATGCCTACAGACCATATCGCACTGCCTTCTGGTTCCAAAATTGTGCTTCTCTGACCACCATTACAGGCATCGAGTATCTCCATACTGAAGATGTGACAAGCACGGAAGGGATGTTCTATGGTTGTTCCTCTCTGTCAAGCCTTGACTTGAGTGGTTTCAATACCGCCAATGTGACGAACATGAGTTGGATGTTCTATGGCTGTTCCGGCCTGACGAGTCTTGATTTGAGTCACTTCGACACGCAGAACGTGACGAACATGGGTTTTATGTTCTGTGGATGTTCCAGCTTGACGAGCCTTGACGTAAGCGGATTCAAGACGGACAATGTGACGAAAATGGGGTGTATGTTCTTTGACTGTTCCGGCCTGACTAGTCTTGACGTGAGCAGCTTCAACACGGAAAAGGTGACGGAAATGTGGCAAATGTTCAGTGACTGTTCCGGTCTGACTAGTCTTGACGTGTGCAACTTCAACACGGAAAAGGTGACGGTAATGTTTGGCATGTTCCGTGGCTGTTCTGGCTTGACGAGTCTTGACTTGAGCAACTTCAATACGACAAACGTGACGGACATGAAATATGTGTTCTATGGCTGTTCAGCCTTGACGACCATCTATGTAGGAGAAGGGTGGAGCACGGAAAAGGTTACTGACAGTTTTAGCATGTTCACCAACTGTACCACCCTCGTTGGTGGCATGGGTACGGTCTATGATGCCGAATATACGGATAAGACCTACGCCCACATCGACGGTGGTACCTCGAATCCTGGCTACTTGACGCTGAAGCTGGCTATGGGTGATGCCAATGGTGATGGCAACATCAATATTGCGGATGCTGTGGCAACCGTGACCAATATCTTGGGACAGCCCACAGAGGCAGCCTTCTATATGTATGCGGCTGATATGAATACTGACCAGGTGATTGATATCTTCGATGTGACGTTGATTGTCAACGCTGCGTTCGATGCTGCATCGCCTGCTCCAGCTATGACCCGCGGTAGCGCTAGCAACATCATGATGGAGCATATCAGCATGACGGCTGATGCGGATTACATCTATCTGGGTATCGACCAGCCGGAACGCTTCACTGCTACACAGTTCGACGTGACGCTGCCAGAGGGAATGGAACTGGTTGACGCAAGACTGGCATCGGCCACGACCGACCACCAGTTGTCATTCGTGAAGCGAGGCAACAACGAGTATCGTGTCATCGGCCTGTCGATGAGCAACACTACATTCCGCTCGATAAACGGTCAGCTGATAAAGCTGGAGGTGTCTGGCAGTGCTGTTGACAGCGACGTGAAGATGAGCAACGTGCTCTTCGTGACGCCGACGGCCACGGTGATGACGTCTATCGACAAGTGTCTGAACACCGCGAAGATGGCGGATGACAGCCTCTACGACCTGAAGGGACAGAGACTGAGCAAGCAACAGCTTGGTAAGGGAATATACATTATGAACCACAAGAAAGTGATTATTAAATAATGACAGCTATGCAGAAAAGAGTTATGTTTATTGCCATCTTACTATTGGCAATCTGTAATAAGATAGTGGCTGCTGGCGGTACAGATCTGATCAGTATCAGCGATTTCAGCCTGTATTCCGGTGGTACGAAGGAGGTCAGCGTTGTGATGACCAACACGGATAACTATGTCGGCTTCCAGTTCGACCTGGTTCTGCCGGAAGGCATCACCGTCGATTCGTTAAGTGCCAGTGAACGTATCCCTCAGGGTACGTCACTGCAGATGGCACAGCAGACTGACGGCAGCTATCGTTTCATAGCTTATGCCCAGAACCGTCTGCCGATAACAGGTAACGACGGCGCCATCATGACCCTGACGCTCAAGGCCAGTGAAAGCGTGGTGCCCAATAGCTATACGGGCTATCTACGCGATGTTAAGATGTCAACAGTCGACGGTGGCGGTGTCGTCATAGTAGATCAACTGCCGTTTGCCATCACGGTGAAAGATATAGAGCCATACGCTGCACTGACAGGCGATTCCATCTTGACCTTCTACTACGACAACAAGAAGGAAGAACGTAATGGTATGAGTGTCGGTCCGTTTACGTCGTCCAATCTGCGTCCGTGGTATTCGTCATGCAGAAGTATCACAATGGTCACCTTCGATGCCTCGTTTGCCGACTATAGGCCAACGAGCACTGCCTACTGGTTCGATAGCTGTTCTTCACTGACCAGTATTACGGGCATTGAAAACCTCAAGACGGATAGCGTGACGACCATGGAAGGCATGTTCTGGGGATGCTCCAGTCTGACGAGCCTTGACGTGAGCAAATTCAATACCGCTAGCGTGACGAGCATGCGCATTATGTTCATGAACTGTACCGGCCTGACCAGCCTTGACGTGAGCGGGTTCAATACGCAGAACGTGACGGACATGTACAACATGTTCTATCTCTGCCGAAGTCTGACGAACCTTGATGTGAGCAGGTTCAATACCGCCAGCGTGAAGAACATGTGCGGCATGTTCTCTGGCTGTTCTGGTTTGACGAGCCTTGACCTGAGTACGTTTAATACCACCAGCGTGACGGATATGGGTGCTATGTTCCATAGCAGCAAAGGCCTGACGAGCCTTGACTTGAGCGGTTTCAATACCGCCAATGTGACGGACATGGGCATGATGTTCTTTCACTGCTCCGGCCTAACGACAATCTATGTTGGAGATGGTTGGAGTACCAATAAAGTGGAAAATGGTGGTGATGTGTTCAACGACTGCACAAGCCTTGTTGGTGGTATGGGCACTGTCTACGATGAAAACCATGTGGAAGCTGACTACGCCCACATCGACGGCGGTACGGCTAATCCTGGCTATTTCACACCGAAGAATGGCTATGGCCAGGCTGCCACACCGACATTCACGCATGATGGTAATTTGGTCTTCGCCCATTCGACGACAGAGGGTGCAATCATCCGATATACGATTGATGGCGAGGCGCCTACCGAGACGACGGGACTCGTCTATAGCGACAGCATCGTGGTGACGCGTAACTGCACGATTCGTGCCATTGCTATCAGAGAGAACTTTACACCTTCTGAGGTAGCTGAATACAATGTTGATTGGTTCAAGGTTGCCAATGTGGAGTTTGTACAGAATGGTCATACTATTACGCTTACCACCCAGACAGACAGTGCCACTATTCACTACACACTGTCGAATAGTGGGGCTGGTGAGCAAATCTACACAACTCCGTTTACTTTGGACTCAGACTGTACCATCGAGGCTTACGCTACACGTGATGGCTATACACCGTCAGATACCACCAGTTTCGTCTTCCATGCTGATGGTGTGACATGTAGCAATCCCGTTTTTGCCCGTAATGGCAATGTGATTACTATCACCACGCTGACGCCGGAAGCTCAGATCTATTACACTACTGACGGTACTGATCCTACGGCGCAGAGTCTGTTATATGCTGATAGTATTGTGGTTGCCAACAACATGACCATCAAGGCGATCGTCATGCGCGAGAACTACTATCCATCGCAGGTGACAACCTTTGTCGTCGACTGGTTCAAGTGCGAGACACCTACCTATGCATGGAATGGTGATAACCTGTCGCTGGCCACTGCTACCGACGGAGCCTCTATCAACTATTGGCTGTCGGATGAAGATGTGAATGGCGATGGATTTATCGATGCACAAGACAGCCGGACCTATACTGATCCTGTCAGCATCACGAGAGATGTCGTCATCAACGCATTCGCGCGGAAGGATGGCTGGAACAGCTCCGATACCCTCGTTATCGACTATCCGTACAGTGCTTGGCAGGAACTGCTTATTGCCGTAGATGAGGCTAATAGAGCAATCCAGCAGGCTGCGGGTAACGATAATGTGCCACAGCAGATGCTCAACGAACTGAAGGCTCTGACGGATGAAGCTCAAACGATGTATCGCTACCGCGATGCTGAAGAGGTCGCAATTAAAGATAAGACCGTTCAGATTCGCGATTTGACGGATGCTGTCGTTCGCCTTGCCAACGCTCAGGATGAACCGTATGCCGTGCTGAGCGACAATAATACTGTGCTGACATTCTACTACGACAAGAAGAAGGAGGAGCGCAATGGTATGAGTATTACCAACAGTTATGTGGACAGTTCACCCTACGGTACGGCCACTACGGCGGCGTTCGATGCTTCGTTTGCCGGCTATAGGCCAACCAGCACCGCCTACTGGTTCGTGTCTTGTAAATCACTAACCAGCATTACTGGCTTGGAGAATCTCAAGACGGACAACGTGACAGATATGAACAGCATGTTCTGGGGTTGCTCTGGCTTGACGAGCCTCGACCTCTCTGGATTCAATACGCAGAATGTGACGAACATGAGCTTAATGTTTGACGACTGTTCTTCCATGACGACCCTCAACTTGTCTGCATTCAATACGCAGAATGTGACGGACATGGGCGGCATGTTTGAAGGCTGCTCTAGTCTGACGAGCCTCGATCTGTCGGTCTTCAACACGCCGAACGTGAAATATATGAATCATATGTTTAACAACTGCTCTTGCTTGACCGCCATCTATGCTGGTAGCGGCTGGTCTACAGCGGCAGTAACGGAGAGCTACAATATGTTTTATAATTGTACCAGCCTCGTAGGTGGTATGGGTACGGCATACGACTCTACCCATGTTGACAAGACATACGCCCATATCGATGGAGGTATAGACAATCCTGGCTACTTTACGAATATTGCCGATACGGCAGCAGTCGTTGATGAAATTATCCAGTTTGCCGATGCCAACGTGAAGGCTATCTGCGTCGAGAACTGGGATACCAATGGCGATGGCGAGCTGAGCAAGTCGGAGGCTGCGGCAGTGACAAGCTTGAACAAGGTGTTTTACCGGAACGAGGATATTACCTCGTTTGACGAATTCCAATACTTCACTGGCGTAAAAGAAATAGGTGAGGGCGAATTCTGGGATTGTAGCAGGCTCAGATCCATCATTCTTCCTTCAACATTGGAGTCTATCAATAGAGAAGCCTTCTACTATTGTGGTCTTCCCGAAATCACCATTCCCGCTTCTGTCACATCGATTCATTATGCTGGCTTGTACCAATGCTTCAGGAATATTTACGTTGATTCTGGCAACCCAAACTATTGTTCTGTCGATGGTGTCTTATACAGTAAGGACTTGACGAAAATTCTTTGTTATCCCGTGCGCAGAAACGATGAGTCTTATACTATTCTCAGTTCTGTAACGGTCATTGGCGGATGTTCGTTCTATGGCTGTTATCTGAAGAGGATTGAGATTCCCAGTGGAGTGACACGTTTAGAGCAAGGAGCCTTCAGATATTGTCATAATTTGGTGTCTTTAGATATTCCGGAAGGTATTGAAATCATTGAGGACGAAAACTATCAGTACTGTGACAGCTTGCAATCAGTCAGCGTTCCTGCCAGTGTCACATCCATAGCTTATGATGTCTTCAGCGGGTGTCCGATGTTACAGGAAATCAATGTAGATCCTAATAATCAGGAGTATGCATCTGTCAATGGCATATTTTATAATAAGGCATTGACCACACTGAAGGTCTTCCCACCGGCCAAACCGGAAACTTCATTTGAAATACCTGAAGGAGTTACAGAAATTGGTACATTTGCATTTTATGAATGTAAGAATTTAACTGCCATTTCTATTCCCCAAACCGTCAACACTATTGGTTACGCTTCATTTGAGTATGCTACTAATTTGATGTCTGTGACCGTATTTAAGGAACAGCCTGTTCGGATTTCAAAGTGTTTTACTGATGAAACATTCCAAAATGGTACCCTCTATATTCCTTATGGCACGAAATCGCTGTACGAGGCTGCTGACGGTTGGAAGCTATTCCAGAACATCGTGGAGATGGATGCGACAATCGACTACACTTACGACAGTACCAAAGGTGTGCTGACCGTCAGTGGTGGCACGTCGCTGGCTGCCGCTTTGGAGGCAGCAGGCGGACGTGGCGAGGTGGCCAAGCACATTACGGCAATCCTCTGGGAGAACGATATGCCGCTGACGAACAGCGACCTGCAGGGACTGGACAATCCGAACATGCTGATCTATGTAAAGGCTGACTCGCTGGCTCCTGTCAATCGTGACAATGTGGTGGTGAACGGCTTTGCCAAGAATATTGTGCTGAAGGATGTGGAGAGTGGCAACAACAACTTCTATTGCCCGCAAGCCTTTACTGCCGAGCGTATCAGCTATACACGTGAGTTCAAACAGCAGACGCAGGTGGATGTTTGTCGCGGATGGGAGACCATAGCACTGCCATTCACCGTACAGACTGTCACTCACGAGCGTAATGGCGTGATTGCTCCGTTCGGCAACTCTGCATC
>Ga0310691_10007978_pt1 | contig 10957 bp, 6 predicted proteins | sample 176DNAGHGlowgp2_FD_203887 | JGI IMG/M metagenome (GOLD analysis project Ga0310691, IMG submission 203887) | Sheep rumen microbial communities from Palmerston North, Manawatu-Wanganui, New Zealand - 1766 DNA GHGlow gp2 (v2) (version 2) | ecosystem: Host-associated > Mammals > Digestive system >... | reverse complement strand
ATGATAGAACAACCTCCACAAATAAAAGAACAATCTTTCCAGAAGGCATTGGAAATAGTTCAACGTGATGATGCACGTCAGCTATTAAGTGAAGCTAATGACAACTATTGGTATTGGTCTGATATGAAATATAAGCCCCGTCCTAATGATATAGATGCTGTGGAACTATGGGCTGCAATTAAGTTCAGTAGATTTGCTCAAAGCAGAATTATTTGGAAGAGATACGGCCTGACATTGTTCATCACAAACAAAATGCAGCAGCAGTGCCATTACTTTGATATGAATTTTGGTGGCACTTGGGGCAGCTCGTCTGTAATTCCTAATGAAGACAGAACCCAGTATTTAATATCGTCATTGATGGAAGAGGCCATCTCGTCAAGCCAGATGGAGGGTGCTTCTACGACTAGGAAAGTTGCAAAAGAAATGCTTCGGAAGAAGATATCACCACGAAGCCGTTCGGAGCAAATGATATCTAACAATTATACCTCTATCAAATTCATTACGGAACATAAAGATGAGAACCTTTCTCCAGAATTATTACTGCATATCCACTCTTTGATGACCCATCAGACATTAGATTCGGCTGACGACGAGGGGCGATTCAGGACAACCGATGATGTTGTTGTAGGAAATGATATGACGGGAGAAATCGTCCATACACCTCCTTCACACACGGATATTTCAATGTTTGTGGATGAGCTGTGCAAGTTTGCTAATAGCGATAACGAAGAAGGGTTTATTCATCCCATTATCAAAGCAATTATCATCCATTTTATGGTGGCGTATGTGCATCCTTTTGTAGACGGAAACGGCAGAACTGCAAGAGCACTCTTCTATTGGTATATGTTAAAGAAAGGCTATTGGCTGACAGAATACCTCTCCATATCAAGGGTGATTTACAAGAGTAAAGCAAGTTATGAAAAGTCGTACCTCTATACCGAATCCGACGGGGGGGATTTGGGCTATTTCATCACTTATCACCTAAGGGTACTTGAATTGGCATTCAAAGAACTTCAAGTATATATCAAAAGAAAAGTCGCCCAAAGGCAAAGCAATTCTGATTACATAATAACATATGGCGTGAACGAAAGGCAGGCTGCCATCATATCTTTGTTCAGAGATAATCCCACGATGTCCATTACAGTAAAGGAAGTTGAGAACCGATTTGGTGTAAGTCAGCCTACCGCCAGATTGGACTTAGAAGGTCTTGTTGAAAAAGGCTTTCTGGCAAAAGTCCCCGTAAACAAAGTGAAAAGTAACTATATGAAAGGTGAACAATATGACAACTTGATATCGAAATGACAAGGATGACATACCTTTTCAGCTATTTCAGCTCTAAAGCGGCCTAAATCATACATGCATGCATTGTTAAGGGAAGATAGATAAACAATTATATATATGAGACTTATATTACTAGAAAAAAACAAAGATAAGAAAGGTACTTTGTTGGAAACAATAGTAAAAATATTATTGTCTTCATATGGTTACGATTATGTTGCTACAAATGAAATTGGTGTAGGTGGCAATGAAATAGATGTTGTTGCAGAGAAACGTATGGCGACTCTAGGAGCAGTCCAAACATATCCATTAATTTGTGAATGCAAGGCGCATGAAAATCCAATCAATATGAATGATTGGTTGAAATTCTTAGGAAAGGTTTACAAAGAAAAAAGGAAGAATAATCTTTCTACAGGATTAATGATTGCTTTATCTGATGCCAATGGGAATGTGAAAGGTGACATTCGTAATGAAAACAACCAAGAAGATGTCAAGCTAATTACAGGTAGTGAGCTTATCGAACCGATAATAGTACATTATGCATTAGCATCAAAAACAGAAATTACAAACATTATTAAGCATTGGTCAAATTTGACAATCACCGAATGGGATATTGCAAATAATAAGTCGGTAAGCAAAATTAATGTGCATATTGTTGAAACACGAATTACCATTAATAATCCATTAATTTAAAATTAATGGTCAATTAGATGGCAATTATATGTAAGATAAATTTGAGCAATTACTTATCATACCATCTGTGCCTTCGCCAACGACTTTGATAACCTTGGTGGCGGCTACATCCTCGTGGGGGTGGAAGAAGAGAATGGAATGGCGAAGAGACCCGTCAAGGGAATCCCAACAAACCAGTTGGACAAGATTCAACGGGAAATGCTTCAATACAACCAATTGATTGAGCCATTCTATGCTCCACGAATCTCGGTCGAAGATGTGGATGGTGAGAACGTATCGGTGATATGGGTCCCGTCGGGTGTCAACCGACCGTACTTTGCACCCTCTGATGTCACGGCCAAAGTGAAGAAACCCGTGTTTTATATCCGTTACGGGACATCTTCTGTTGAGGCAAAAGGAGAACAGCTGGATGAACTTCGGGATATGGCCAATAGAGTGCCATTCGACGACCGTGGCAATCCTGACATCAAACTCTCGGATATCTCACCGCTATTGGTGAAAGACTATTTGGTGAGGGTGGATAGTAAACTGCAGAACGAGGACTTGGTGAACGACCTTGAAGGCGTTTTGGAACAGATGGACCTATTGGAAGGCCCAACTGAGAAGCGATGCATCAAAAACGTGGCAGCTATGATGTTTTGTGAGCATCCTGAAAAATTCTTCAGAACCACCCAAGTAGATATTGTGATATTTCCCGAAGGCAGGGAAAACAACCCGGACAACATCATCGAGATGCCGACTATCAAAGGCTCCGTGCCGATGATGATAAGGGACGCTATGTCGTATCTGCGGACGAACGTGATAAAGGAGCAAATCAGGAAACAGCGTGACGATGAGCATTCAATACGGTATTTCAACTATCCATATCAAGCATTGGAGGAAGCCGTGGTGAACGCTCTATACCATAGAAACTATAATGAGCGGGAACCCGTAGAGATTACTATTGAACCCAACCGAATCTCAATATTGAATCACGGAGGTCCCGACCGCTCCATCCCGTTAGATGTAGTGAGAAAGGCTCAGACGCTCCGTTGCCGGAAATACCGTAAACGCCGATTGGGAGAATTCCTGAAAGAACTGGAATTGACGGAAGGTCGAGCCACAGGCATACCCACAATTCAGAGGAAACTTAAGGATAACGGTTCTTCTCCGGCAACAATAGAAACCGATGAAAACCGTGCCTATTTCTTGATTGATATTCCCTGTCATCCTGACTTTATTGGAGAGGGCCTATCTAATGCCGTGTCCCAAGTCTTGTCCCAAGTTGAACCTGATAAGAATGAGCAACTTAAACAAAAATTGTCCCAAGCTGTGTCCCAAGTTGTATCCCAGGTCAAGGGGGCAGATTTTGAGCTTGTAGTAGGAGCATTCCTGGCGCTCCAAGAGGAGATGTCAATCATAGAACTGATGGACATTCTTAACCAAACCAACCGTACCAGATTTAGACGGATGTGCTTGAATATCCTTTTAGACTCCAAGCTTGCAACACCAACTATTCCCGACAAGCCGAACTCGTCAAAACAGAAGTATGTGTTGACAGAGGCTGGTCGGCAATTGATAAAGGATTGTGCATTCAAATAATTTGAAATCCATTGGCCATAGTTTGGCCATATTTCAGTTATATTACCAGTTTTTACTGTGTTATTTGAATGTATAAAAAACACAAAGTTCACAACTACAAACAGTTGTAATTAATTGAAAGTGCTTTAAGCGTTCCTGTTCCGGGCACCAAAGAAAGAAGACCAAACGGTCATCTTTTTTTATGACCAGAACAGCCTTTTAGTTATCGGTTGACGGCATCCGCCGTCGCATCCAGCTCAAGCCAGTTCTGTACACCAAAAAAGAAGCAGAAATGCTCATTCTTTGTTTCACGTTGTAGGTCTTGCAAAAAGGTGGGTTGTCGTCAGTGCCGATTCCTGGATGCAAGTCCTGTTACTGATTCCCAATGAATAGAGACCAGATAGTCTCCTTTTTTCCTTCCAGCCTTTCCCCCTTTTGACAAAGTCGCTTCGCTGTGGTTGCTTTCTTTTTCCCCTGTTGATGAATACTATCATCTACAAAGGCTTGCCCCCTGTCTTTGATCCAAAGAATTATTTAAAGCACAAGAGATTGGTGAAGTTATTTCGGCCTACATCGTCTCAATGAAAGATAACCCTTGCCTGGAGGGCTGTGCCGTTGCATTCCGATTATTCATCGCAAGTATTGGCAATAAACAAAAAATCCTTACTAATCCAGTTTTTTTTAGTATTTTTGCAATTTAATTATATATATTATTATGGACGGCTTCAGAAATATTACTATCTCCAATTTCAGAGGAATAGAGCATCTGAATATGGAGGATTTTGCCCGAGTCAACATCCTTGTCGGTCAGAACAATTGTGGCAAAAGTACCGTCTTGGAAGCTCTATTGTTTGCGACTGGAATGTCCAATCCCTTTTGGACGAAATAAAAATACAAAAAGAAATGTTCAAAGACCCAAATGGCAACTACGAGGGTTCCCAGTACTGGAATCTGAACGCAGAATATAGGAGCCATTGAAAAAATCTTGCGACCAACATAGCACTGATGAGTTAATATGGCAAATCATGAACATAGCACAAAGAAAATAAGACAACTACGACCACGTTTTGAGGTGGTGGATTTGTTCTGTGGCATTGGTGGCTTAAGCTATGGGCTTAAGACTGCCGGCTTCCATATTCTCGCTGGGTATGATTTGGATTGGACCTGTCAGTATGCTTATGAAACAAACACTGGAGGCAAATTCAATTATAGAGACGTAAATACTATCACGGGTGATGAAATAAACAAACTCTACTCCAAACGGAAAAATACAATACGAGTTCTCGCCGGCTGTGCTCCCTGCCAACCATTTTCCTCTTATACATTTAAGAACAAACAGAAAGATCCAAACAAATATGATCTATTGTATCAATTCGGTAGACTAGTTGAAGAAACACTACCTGACATTGTTACAATGGAGAACGTAACGCAAATAATAAATTTCAAAGCCAAACCTGTACTACAGGACTTTATTGACAAATTGAAATCCCTCGGATATTCAGTCGATGCTCGCCCCGTATATTGCCCTGACTATGGCATTCCTCAAACTAGGAAAAGACTGGTTTTACTTGCATCAAGACTGGGAGAAATTAAATTAATTCCACCTACACACGACAAAGAGCATTATATTACATTACGCGAAATTATAGGCAATTTACCCCCACTAAAAGATGGCGAAGCCTCACCCAGTGACCCTTTGCACAGAGCAAAGTCATTAACACCAATAAATAAACAACGAATAAAAGCAACACCATATGGCGGAAGTTGGAGAGACTGGCCTGAAGAATTGAAGCTACAATGCCACAAGACAGAAAGAGGGGCTTCTTTTGGTAGTGTTTATGGTAGAATGGTATGGGAAAAACCAGCGCCAACAATGACAACACAATGTACGGGGCTGGGTAATGGCCGATTTGGTCATCCAGAACAAAACCGAGCGATCACTGCTAGAGAAGCAGCATTGATACAGACATTTCCGATGGACTATAAGTTCTTTGAGGATGAAAAGAATGTATCAATTGTTAAAGCATCACGTTATATTGGGAATGCCGTCCCACCAAGACTTGGCGAGGTAATTGCAGTAAGTATTAAACAACACATTAGAAATCAATAGTTAGAATATGGATGATAAGAAGTATGAATTGGACATAGACGTTAGAATACTGGAACTCCTTGGGCCCAACTTGTATACCAATATTTATTATGTGCTAGCAGAACTAATTGCCAATGCCTACGATGCCGACGCACACAATGTTTACATTATCTCCAATGACGATAAGATTATTGTGGAAGATGATGGAAAGGGCATGTCCTATAAAAAAGGGGAAGTGACGAAATATCTTAAAGTTGCCGCGATTTCCAGAACAAACGAGTCAGACTCCAAAACAGCACTAGACAGATTAAAGATGGGTAGAAAAGGTGTTGGTAAGCTAGCTGCCCTATCTGTTTCCGAAGAAGTTCATGTAATGACTATTGCCTCTGGAGAGAAATCCGGGTTCGTGCTTTCTCGTCATCCACAAAGCGAAAAACTTCAAAGCATTACTGATGAAAATATTCACTTTGAAAGGATTACGGACAATGGTACTGCGATTGTTATGCTAAACCCTCAGTATCATCTACATAAAACCCCAACGGCAATTAAAAGAAATCTTCTAAAAATATTCCCCGCAATAAGTAAGGATTTTATAATTCACATTATATTGGGAGATAAAGAAGATATAATTGATTCTGTTGATAAAGAAATTGGCAGAGAACTTTGTGCATGTATATTGCTTGGCGATAAATCATCTAATATTCAGAATACTTTTAATAATGAATATCCTGATGTTGAATTGCTAGTCCAAAATCCACCCAAAGATTATCCCATAATGCTGAAAGACAATCAAGGCAACGATAAACAATATAACCTAATTATAGAAGGATGGATTGGCGCTTATAAATCAACTCGTGGAAGAAAGTTGGAATCCTCGGATTTCCCTGACAACTTTATATCACTGTATGCCAATGATAAAATGGGAGAATTTAACATCCTCCCCGTGGTTGGTGCAAATCGTCTGAACGAGTCTTATGTTGTCGGACAACTATACATTGATTTATTTGAATTATCAGAGCTCCCCGATATGGCTCTAAGCAATAGACAGGGCTATAAGTCAGATGATCCTCGTTACATGAAGGTAATAGAATACGTCAAAGAGGAATTATTACCTAATATAATCGCAAAAAGAGTAGCATACGCCAAGGCAAAAAAAGACCAAAGTGAAAAAGAAAAGGTAAACAAACAAGAAGAGGAAGAACGATCTTTCAGAAAAAGTGTTAATGACTTCCGTAAGCATACTTCTGAACAAGTTGCACGGACAATTATGGGTAAAGATGTTACTTTTTCAGAAGAGGAACTTCGGTCTGCTGTAGAAAACGCAATAAATGCAAACTCCAATATGCTAGGGTTAAAGCCTCATATTGATCAACAAAAAAAGAAGCTTTTTATTAGCCATACGAGTAGAGATAAAGAAATCGGCGACATTTTATATAATATGCTGGTTTATAACAACGTACCACCGGATGACATAATATACACCAGCTGTGACGATGAAGTAAGCCGAGTGCCCCAAGGAATGAATATTTATGACTATTTAAGGAAGTTTTTTGTAGATAGTGTCTCTGACAAAAAGATGTATGTATTATTTATTACGAGCGATAATACTAAGACAGCTTGGGGTGCAATGGTTGAAATAGGTGCGTCATGGATAACTCGTGTTGACCACAAAATATTTAATATCAACAGCTTTCGTCCGGAGCACCCGCTTAATGATGAAGCCATGTGGAATACGATACGAAGAGCTGAAGATGGTCGCCTTTCTATGACCAATCTAAATTGTGATGATTTTTGCTCAAAGATAGAACAAGTGTGCGATGTTATTGGATATGCACACCAAAATAGAGATGATAATAAAGCAAAATTGAAAACATTAATTGTTGTGGAATGAGATGCAGGATTATATCGGCAACCAAAAGTATCTAACGATTTAAATGACAAAACTTTTTTTACAAAAGGTAAGGGATAGAGTAAAGAAATACTCTGAAGACGAATCATGCATCAATGGTTATCAATTAGATCTTGATACGCAATATAAGATTGTTTTTGAGCATTTCCGTCTTGCAAATATTGGCTTTGGAGTTCTTCATGAGTTTTGGGATCTCGGAGAATCCATTTTTTATTATTGGTTTGAAACATTACAGTCTAATAAAGACAAAAGCATCCCTATAGACAAAAGCACTCTTCGTGAAAAAATCAGCGAGGAGATGAAAAGCGAGCCGACAGATGAGAATATGAAGGTTCGTATTGACATCAAAAAGTTGCTAGGAGAAAAGATACGGTTCATAGACTTATTTGCAGGCATTGGTGGATTCCATCAAGCAATGCACTCTGTGGGAGCCAGATGCGTCTTTGCCAGCGAGTGGGACAAAAATGCCCGTATATCATACGAGGCTAATTACAAAGATATTTAACCCTTACTTTTTAAAAAAACAAGAAAGGTGAATATCTTTATTTTAATGAAGACATAAACGACACAATCCCAAGCAGGATACCGAACTTCGATATTTGTTGTGGCGGTAATCTGCATAAACACGTTATTAAGACTGATTTATAATTGATAGTATGAGCGCGGAAATACAATTACGAAAAGGCGACGTGTCCGAAAACGGACAGATTACCATTGTCGATGAGGACAGATTATGCTATGTAGTGCTATCGGAAAACAGAGGAGCAAGTGGTTTAAGAACAATATCAAAGGCAATTCTGGGAGAATTCGTTGAATTCGTAAAAAGCAAGCCCGATGCGGCTCCAAGAGAAGCAAGAGAAGCGTTGAGTGGGCAGAGTAAGATAGATAGGTATGAGTATGGCTATGAGTCTACAATCTTGCAAATGGCCAAGATGGCACTTGGGAAAGTAAATGTTATTCACACGGACAAGGCAAAGCCATCTCACCAGGATTTGCATCTTGACAATAACCATCTCCCATACCTCACCGCCCTGCGGACGAAGCCGTTTATGTTGTTGGCGGGGATTTCGGGGACGGGGAAGAGTCGCATTGTGAGGGAGCTGGCGAAGGCTTGCTGGAAGGAGGGCGACCCCGAATTCGGGAAGAACCACCCGAAGAATTTCTGTATGGTACAGGTGAAGCCCAACTGGCACGACAGCAGCGAGCTGATAGGCTATGTGTCGCGTCTGAACGGCGAGAAGTTCGTGGTGGGGCCGTTCCTGCGTTTTCTGGCAGCGGCCATCAAAGACCCCGACACGCCTTACTTCCTCTGTCTCGACGAGATGAACCTCGCGCCAGTGGAACAATACTTCGCCGAATACCTGTCGGTCATTGAGAGCCGCAAATTAAATGAAGAGGGTATCATCGAGACCGACCCAATCATCCACTATGTGGACGAGCCGTGGTACCACAGCCTGATCGCCCAGCTTTTCGACGAGGAGGACCGCAGGGCCAGCCGTCGGCTCACCATCCCGCAGAATCTCTTTGTGGTGGGGACGGTGAATATGGACGAGACGACCTTCTCGTTCAGCCGCAAGGTGCTGGACCGCGCCATGACCATCGAGATGAACGAGGTGGATTTGCGCGGAGGCTTGGAGAAAGACACCAAAAGCGAGATAGGCTATAACGCGGGCAGCATCATCGGCGATGCCGCCGAGGGCAAGGATGTTTATGAGGACAACAAGGAGTTGTGCAACGAGGTGCTGGTATATTTGGAACAGGTGAACGCCATCCTAAAGGACACCCCCTTCAAGATTGCCTACCGCACAAGAAACGAGTTCTTGATGTATGCCGTGAATCGACAGGTTTTGGCACCCAACAGCCAGCTGTGGCAATCGCTGGACGAGATGACCTCGATGAAAATCCTCTCCCGCATTGAGGGCGACAAGGATCGCACAGAGAAACCGCTGGAGGGGCTGAAAGATCTGGTTAGAAAACAGATTGAAGATCGCATCCCTCCCGCCGAAGAAGGCAAGTCCCAACCCAAGAGTATCTCCGCCGCCAAGATAGAGGAGATGCTGAATAAACTGAATGGCCCCGGCTTCACCAGCTACTGGACATAATAACACCATACCCAATACCGTTATGGACACAATGACAAGCAATGACATAAAGAACCTGTTACTCTATGGAGAAAGCCTTCATCTGGAGTGCAAAGAGTGCCGTAAGGACTTGCCGAAAGCTGTATGGGAAACATATTCCTCGTTTTCGAACACATACGGTGGAACTATCCTACTCGGCGTACATGAGGATCGTCAAGAAACAAATCCGGAGAAAAGGTTTACCATCACGGGAGTTGCCTATGCAACAAAAATCATGGGGGACTTTTGGAACACTATCAATGGAGATAAGACCAATGTCAACACTTTGAAAGATGAAAATGTTTACTCGGTTGATGTTGACGGCAAAGATGTTATTGTGATAGACATACCACAAGCCGACTACCACCAACGGCCTGTATATATCAATGGCAATCCCATCAAAGGCTCATTTAAAAGGACCTACGAAGGTGACTACCACTGCACCGAAGCCGAAGTTAAAGCAATGTTTCGAGATGCCAACGAGCAAGGATGCGACGGTATGTTGCTGGAAGACTACACCATGGACGACATTGACCTCGCATCGCTGCATGCCTACCGCAATGAGTTTGCAGTGAGGAATCAGGTACACGCATTCAATCAGCTGGACGACAAGGCGTTTTTGAAAAGTCTCGGAGGGTATACTATCAACCGCAAACAAAAACAGGAGGGGTTGACTATGGCCGGCTTGCTAATGTTCGGCAAAGGATTGTCCATCCGGGAACGTTTCGACAATATCCGGCTGGATTATATTGACAAGACTCACCTTGTCGAGGGTCAGCGGTGGCACGACCGTCTCACCTACGACGGCACTTGGGAAAACAACCTTTACAACTTCTTCCACATAGTAGTTGGCAAACTAACGGATGGCCTACCAAAACCGTTTGTTCTTAACGGTATTGCAAGAGACGATGACACTCCTTTGTTCCGCGCTGTGCGCGAAGCGGTGACGAACATGATAATCCATGCCGACTATATGATAACCGGTGTGCTACGAGTCGAAAAGCGTGAGAATCTCTTCTACTTTTCCAATCCCGGCAATCTGCGTATCCCTGTAGAAAGAATTTACGAAGGGAATCACACAGCAGCCCGCAACCCAAAATTGCAGGACATGTTCCGCATGATAGGCTATGGCGACAATATCGGCAGTGGGTTCCCAACCATACTGGATGCCTGCAGACAAGAGCAATGGCGCAAACCAGACTTGAGAGAGGCCTTGGATTTGCGAACAGTTGACCTGAAGATATGGATGGTATCTCTGATGCCAAAGGATATAACAGCCCAGCTATATGATATGTTCGGCAGAGCTTT
>Ga0310691_10007972_pt1 | contig 10962 bp, 28 predicted proteins | sample 176DNAGHGlowgp2_FD_203887 | JGI IMG/M metagenome (GOLD analysis project Ga0310691, IMG submission 203887) | Sheep rumen microbial communities from Palmerston North, Manawatu-Wanganui, New Zealand - 1766 DNA GHGlow gp2 (v2) (version 2) | ecosystem: Host-associated > Mammals > Digestive system >... | reverse complement strand
TGTCTATTATAGTTGTGATATGGAAAATGATTACAATGAAAAAATGGACGGTTGTGGGGATAATCCAAAAGGTAAACATTATGAATTGACAAAGTATAACGAATACCAAACAGACTTGTGTAAAGAATGGGTTGATATTGTTAAGGGTCAGTTAGAGTTTGCAACAGGGAACGTAATCCGTTCGATTAGATATAAAAGACTTGACTCACCTCGTTTTTATAATTTTGAAACGGATAAATTAGTTGCAATAATTGACTTCCGTATCAATGCCCTAAAGCGTTGGTGTTTTATCACAAAGCCTGAAAAGTTTAACGAATACCTTAACGAACATTATTCAAGTCGTTCTGGTTTTTGTAGTTTTATACCAAATTGTATAGGTGAATTTAAGCAAAAGTATTACAAAGAATATAAAACAAACAAAGAGCGTGAGTATAACAATCTGTTTAATGTTATGCTTGAATTTTATCTTGAATGTCAAGTTGATTTTGAAACAGATGTCAATGATAACCTTATATATTGGATTGATGATGAACTTCCGAATTATATGGAATTAGTTGACGATGAACAATAAACGCTCAAATTAATTGTAAAAGCCGCACTTTACTTTTCTTGTAGAGTGCGGTATAATTTTAACATAATCAACAGGAGAAAGACAATGACTGAACAATTAGAATTACCTAACATTATTGACCACTCAAAAGACAAGTGGGAATTGAAAATAGACTATGACCAGTTTGCAGATTCACCTCGTAGTTGGGATAATCTGGGAAAGATTTGTGTGGCAAGAGGTTGCAAATATACAAGCGATGAATCTGGATTTTCTGATACAGATGAACTTGAATGGTGTGATAGAAAAGCTGATTTGAATACGCTTGAAAGAAAAGGATATATCGTTCTCCCTCTGTCAGTCTATGACCATAGCGGAGTTAGAATGTATATTGGAACTCCTTGTGATAGATGGGATAGCGGACAAATTGGTTGGTATATCGCAAGCAAAGAAGATATACGGAAAGAATACGGATATAAGCGTATTAGTAAGAAACTTCGTGAAAAAGTTGAATCTATACTTGAAAGCGAAATCAATACATATAATGCCTATATCAATGGAGATGTGTATAACTTCACTTTATATCACAATGACGAAGAAATAGATTCGTGCGGTGGTTTTTATGATGACAATGATGAATATAGAGGATTCATTAGATACATTTATGACTACTTGCCGAAAATGTTTACAGATTGCTTTACAGTTGAGCAAACAAAAGAAATGGCAATATTGCCGTGGTAAAGGAGAAATACTATGAAACACTTAAAGAAAACAGATATAAAACAGTTAACAGAATGGGGTTATGATTCGCAAGACATTGAGCAAATTGATGATGTCATTGATTATACTGTTTTTGAAACTTCTCGTCATAAAAAGATTGATGAGGTTACAGCAAGAAGAGTATTAGGAACTTATGCTTTTTTGTCAGGATTATCTCGTGCCGCTTTTCATTGGTCAGCAGAAAGAGATTGTGCTAACGGAAAAGGAACGGTAAGTTTTGATTGTAGTGCATACTTTAATTAAGGAGATGAACTATGGCTATTGTTTATGGAATACTGGTATGCTTATCACAGTTGGACTTAACATTTAGCCCAAAGATTTTTGTAATGTTATTGTTCATTGATTTGATAGCACATTTAATAGGAGATAAAAAATGAGTAAAGATTATATAAGAAACAAGCAGGAATTTAAAAATTATATGCTTGGTGTTGCAAAAGATTTACACGATAAAATAAACTTTACACCTATGACAAGTGATGAAGAAAGAGTTACCGAATTGTATACGGAATTTATGAATTTTGTATATGGTGATGATTCAAGAGAGTTTAGTCGTTCATCTTTTGATTATAACGGAGTAACATATCCAGCTATTCAATTACATAATTTTCATACAGCAGATGATTGTGATGTTGACTATGGTGTGTTTACTACTGAAGAGTTTATGGATTTGAATGATGATAATTTGCAATACCGTATGCTTGATGAAAGTATATATGGTTATCTACCTCGTAATCTTATTGAGAAAGGAACAGAAGAGGAGATAAGACAATACATCAAAAAGGAAATTGGGTAAAGGAGAACAACAATGGGAGATATACATTTTGTTGAAAGAGTTACTGATTATGGAGCAGAACAAGTATTGCTTAAAAAAGGTAACAAAATTTTAGGTTGGACTGAAAATTATCCTGAAAACACAGCAGTTTATAATGAAAGAGGTAAATGGTTTTGGTGTGTTGGAAATCCGAATCAAGTTCATTATGAAACAACATATAAAGTAAATGATAAGGAAGAGGGTAAAAAAGTCCTTATGGAATTATATAACAGTGGAGGCTTAGTATGAGTGATTATAAATCTTTACACGAACTTTCAGCAGAACAAATTAGTGAACTGAAACAATCTTATCTTTGTAATGTTAAGTATGAAGATCAAGGTGTGTCTTGGGGAATGCTTGCTAACGCTGATAACATTATATCAATGGAAGAACTTGAAGAAGAGTATGGCTCAACTTGTTTTACAAATGATGACTTCTTTTGTACAGCGGGAAAATAAATTCATCTTCAAATTAATTGTAAAAGTCCCACTTTACTTTTTTAGTAAGGTGGGATATAATTTAACTATAAATTTCAACAGAGAAAGGATAATAAAATGCCAAATTGGATTATGAATGAAATCGTTTCAAAAGATATAGATAAAATGCGTGAACTTCTTTTGAATGATAATGAAGAGGTAACTTTTGAAAAATTGTTACCTATGCCGAAAGACTTGATGATAACTTCGGGTAGTTGTAGCTATGGAAGAACTGGACTTAACTTTAATCCAGAAGCACAACGGTTACAAATGATAATTGATACAAAATTATATGAAACATATAACAAAAGGATTACAAGAGAAACGTTTTTATCAAAAGTGCTTGAAGATGAATCTGTTGTTAATTCTATTTGTGAATTACTTGATGTTGAGAAAACAGACAAAGAGCATTTAGAATGTTATGTTTCTGGTTTCTTTAATCTTAAACGTTATGGTTCAACTGATTGGTATAATTGGCATATTGAACATTGGGGAACAAAGTGGGATGCAAGTGATGGTTATATTGAAAGTAACAGTATTCACTTTGATACAGCTTGGTCAACTCCTATGGGTATCCTTAAAGAGTTAGCTAAGTATTGTGATTTCATCATCTTATATACAGATGAAGATAGGTATGGAGATAATTCTGGTGTATTACAATTTGTTAATGGAGAGATGACAGATTTAAGTGCTGATGCAGGAATTACACCACGAGGTATTGCTTTTGCTTTTCGTAATGAAGACCCTATGGAAGATTTGGAAAAGCCAGAAAAAGATGATTATGATAGTTATAAAGACTACAAAGAAGCTTTGGAAGAATATAAAAATAATGTTGCATTAGCAAAAGAAGTTCAAGCTGAAATGAAAGAAGCTGAAAAATTCTTAAACAACTTAGGATTATAAGGAGATTTACAATGACTAAAAACGAGAAATTAAAAGAGATTATTGATGCTATGAATACTTATGGTATCACTTTACACGATTTAGCAGATGAACTTAATAAACAAATATGGGTTTGGTCTGTTGATGATGTAAAGATTCGTATAATAGAACGTAATGATAAGTATGATATAAAGATGACAGATGATGAGATAAATAATATCGCACAAGAAGTCATTGATAGATTAGACTTTTCTGATTACGGTGATTTGTATGATACTATGGATTGTGTCTTTGATGATTTAATTGAAGACGTAATGGAAGAACAAGAAGATAAAGGAGAATAACAATGGCTAATTATGAATTTGCAGTGGCATCAAATGACTATGTTAAAGTTAAAGATGTAGATGAAGTAGCAAGAGTATTTGGTGCATTGAGTTATGATGAAGTATATACCGAAGACAATAGTGTGTTTATCGGAAGTTATGACGCTAATCTCAATGATGATGACGAGGTGATTATCAATAAAGAAACTGGTAAAGTAGAAGCTGTAAGGTCATATTCTTCTGATAAAGTTTATGATTTAGATTGCAATGAGATAGATGATGAATCTATTTTTGATGATGAAACCAAATACAGAACTATATCATCTATGGAGTATTTACAAGAACAATTACTTGATGATGAGATTGTAGCAATAACAGAAGCAGGAGCTGAGAAGTTACGGTCTGTTGGAGCTTGTGTTGTTGTAATTAGTAAAGAGGGAATCTTTTGGAACTCAACTAATGGATTTATAGAGGATACAATTGAAAAGATTCAACAAATGAGAAAGGATAAAGAAAATGAAAAAACTAATAGTTAAAGAATGTACTTGTCCTAGATGTGGTTCAAGTATGGTTAATTATGGAAGCTCAGATTTAAATGATGATGTTATGAGCTATCCTTGTGAGTGTGAAGATTGTGGTGCTACTTGGAATGAGGACTTTGCATTAACGTTCTGTGGTATATCAAAAGTATATGACAAAGACGGTAACAAATTAGGAAATGTAATTGACTTGAAAGGAGAAGAAGAATGTCCAGACGATTAAAGATATTAGCTTGCGGTCAAGTAAGACGGATAGAAGACCATATACTTGATGAGATGCAAGTTCAAGTATTAGATACTATAACAAAACAATATTATAATATCTTCTGTCATCTTATTGGTGAACCTGACAATGGTGATTACTATGAAGTCAACGTTTGTAAAGTTCCTGATACAGATATAGATAAGGCAATAGATACTTGTAGAATGGATTCAAGCGGTGGTATTTTTATGGACGAAGATTTCAGTTATGCTGAAATTGATGATGAGTTAGGCTCTGAAATCATTGAGTTGATAACTGATTACTTTATTGTTCCGTTCTAACAGTTTGAAATTAATTGTAACAAATCTACTTTACTTTTTATGGGAATTATTATACAATGATAACATAAACAGAGAAACAGAAAGGACAACTAAAATGAGAAAAGATTACTTAAAAGATAAAGTTAAACTCCAAACTAAAATCCGTGATATAATATATGATTATATCTATGAAAGCTTTGGAGAATCAGAAGCGAATGACCCGTCTTGGTACATTCCTTCATTAGCAGAAGAAATTGCTGACAGATTACTTGACGGAGATAATTACACTCCACAACACCCGTATCACAATAACGAAGATGATATGGAAGCAGAAGATAATGATGAAGAACTTAAAGCAATGGCTAAGAAATTAGATTGGAACTATGATGAAGAAACACACTCAATTTCAAGTAAATAAAGGAGAATGACAATGGGACAAAGAACACAATCAGTATTTGAAGTAGTAAAAACTTTTGAAGACTACTCAACTGGAAAGAAAAGTAAAAAGACTTATGTTGGTTCATATCATAATCAATGGGGTATCGCTAAAATGCAACTGTTTGATGTGATGAGATTTGTTACATCATATCAAGACGGATGTTCAAAAGATGATTATGATATGCCTGAACATTTATACAAAGCTTATAGATTGGATGGTAACGAATATGAGAATCCATTCAAAGGTAAAGCTACACCTGAAAAAGTTATGGATTGGATAAATAAAACACAAGATAACAATGACGGTGGTCTGTTATTAAAACTCAATGTAGATAATTTCAATAACATTCAGTCTGGTGAACTCTATATCTTTAATGACCCTGAAAAAGATTATGATGAATATTATGATAAGCATCCTGACGGTGATAGTGATAAGGTATTTAACGTTAATAGATGCATTAGTTTCTTTGAATATATGAGTCTTTATCCTCAATACTTCAATGAACCTTTTGTTACGGCATTTACTGCTTTGATGAGATTCTATAATATTGAGATTAAAGAACCTGAAAGAGAGGGTGAATGTTAAACAGACGATTTACATTTCAATCACCAGTAGCTACTAAAGAAATAGAGATTAGTAAACCTGATGAAAGTGATGTCTATTTTGTAGATATTGTGGCTTACGGTAGATGGGACCAGAAACAATGTAATACACTTAAAGATTGTTTCAATTATATCAGAGAATATTTTAATATGAAGAAAGGACAGTAACAATGAAAGCAGAGATTGAAAGAAACTTAATGGAAGAGCAACAGATTGATGAGCTTGTCCAGGAGCTGAATAGATTGAGAGACCTTGCAGAAGATACCGAAAACATGAACGGTGAGTATGCATGCCAATCAATGGACGAATCTTTAGATGAATCAATAATGTTCTGTTTACAAGAGATGAATACTTATGAACGTCTTGAGTTGGTTAAGAATGCATTAGGTCTTCATACTCTTAAGGAACTTGTTCAAGGATTTAAAGAAACTTGTGAACACTATGGTATAAAGGAGAACGAAGATGAGTAATCAAGCACATAACGAAGACCTTTATGAAATTAACAAATGGATTGATGAGCATTACTCTTTTGAGAACTATGAATCTAAGATTAAAGCTTTTATCACAGAGAAGTATGGAAAAGAAGTAGCTCGTAAGCATTTGGTTGATATTAAAGAATTGGCCAGCTATTTAGAAAAGGAGATGTAAGATGACAAGATTTTTAATTCCAGTTACTATTGAATTTGATGCCGCTGTAATGGTTAAAGCTGAAACACAAGAGGAAGCTGAAATCTTAGCAGTTACAAAAGTAGCAGCAAAGCTTGAATCTGGTAACCTAACGTTCGATAAGGAATGTATTGACCAAGTTACATACAATCCTACGGGTTATCCTAGAATGAGAGATAACGAATCAGTTGTTGAGGAAGGAGATGAGGAATAATTAATTGTAACAAATCTATTTTACTTTTTTGGAAATCTATGGTATAATAAAATATGAAAGGAGAAAAATATGGCATTTAGATTTATTAGTGTAAAAAAAGCAGACCGATTGATTACAAAAGGTTCTAAAAAATGGCGTAAGAAATAGAAGGAAAGGATAATGAAGTCAGAACAAGAGTTAAAAGAAATATATATAAACAGTCATCATAAGGTGGTGGAAAAGTTCTTCGATGAACTGTTTAATCTGAGTGGTGACGCAATGGAAGATAAAGATATCTTCACTCAAGCAAGTAAGCTGCAGAGTAAAATGAAAGAGGAGATTGATCACCTGCAGCTTACTGAAGAAGAAAAGGAATATATAAAAGGCCGCATTAAAGAATGGTCTATTGATAAAGAGCTTAATCACGATTTAATGCGGCATATATTCAAAAAACTTATAGATAACAAAGAGAAAGTTTCAAATAAAAAGTTTTAGTTGTTGTCCAGTATTATTATATGTTCTCTGTTGAAATGGAATGGTGCTTTGATTTATATCTTAGCACCATTTCTCTTATCAGGGTTTCAAATTAATTGTAAAAAAACAACTTTACTTTTTTTCACTTTCGCTTTATAATATACACATAAACAACAGAACAGAAAGGAAAATACAATGGGACAATATTATAAACAAGCATTAAGACAAGATGGTCAAACAAGATTTTTTAGTTGTCAATATGCAAAGAGAGGTAATAACAGTTGGAATAATTACCAAAATTACAATGGATTAAAGCTAATGGAACACTCTTGGCTAAAGAATCCTTTTTTAATGGCTATGACAAAACAATTGTATAACCATAAAGGTAAATTAGTTTGGTGTGGTGATTATGCTGATGAGCCAGATGATTTCAAAGACATTAGTTGGACAAGTTATGACGAAATTTATAAATGTAATGAGGATAAAGTAGAAATCTTACCTAACGATGGGGATTTTGACTATACTCATAAATACTTACTCAATATGACTAAAAAAGTATATGTGGACTTTGATTTATATATCTCCAAATGTGATAGTGATGGTTGGATTGTTCACCCATTATCTTTACTTACAGCAGTAGGAAATGGTCGTGGCGGTGGAGATTACTATGACGAATATCCTGATGCTTATTTAGTAGGAAGTTGGGCAGGTGATGAGTTAAAAGTCGTTGATGAAGTTCCTGCTGGATATGAACTTGAAGATGTCAGATTCATAGAAGATAGTGGCTATGATGATGACAGAGTAGAATAAAGGAGAATAGCAATGAGTCATTCAAGAATTTTAGTTATAGACAACTCTCAATATGATGTTGATGAGATGTTTGAAGAAATGCAATCTTATGGCAATGGTGTAGATTACATTGATGATAGTATGGAAACCAAACAGGAAGATTTTGATTGGTTTATGAACTACGCATCTTCTATGGGTTTTGGCAGATGTACAAAAGGTATGAAGTTCAAAATCGTTTCTATTACTGAGTTTTGGGGAAAGATGACCAAAGATATACAACAGATAATGGAAGATGACGGTGGTGTTACTGAAATGAATCGCTTTGAGCTTGAAGATAGATTAGCTATGAAACGAGGATTTTGGATTCACATTGACGGTGAATTATACACACTCCCATACTTTATTCGCACCTATGGAAAGATGACAGGTAAAGAATTTGAAGTAACCAAGATATTAGATTATCATATGTAATATATCAAAGGAGAAAACAGATGACAAATAAAAAATATTCAGTAGTTAAACAACATGATAAAGGTTATTATACAATCTTTTCTGATGAGGGTCAATATTGTGATGAAGATGGTAATCCTATTCGTTATGATGACTATGATGATGCTAAACAAGAATGTGATGAATTAAATTACCCTGATACTCAATGGGAACGTTATCTTAAATATCTTATGATGTGGACTTTAGACCATCAAGATGAATACTGCGAGGGAATGAGTCCAGCTTGTTATGATGAGTTTTGTGATAATGATGATGAACCAGAGTATTACGAAGAACAACTTGATTACGATAAGATTGAAAAAGATTGTAAAGAAATTATTCAGCGGTGGAAAGGAGAATAACAATGCTTGAAACAAAATATATTCCACAAGAAAACGCTAATGTAATTGTCAATATCTTAAAACGAGCACAAGCTATCAATAAGCTCGTGAAGTTTAAGGTAATTGATGATGAGAGCGCAGGTGTACTTTACTATGGTGATAATCCAGAAAAAGCAGTAGATGAGATGGACGGTCTTGATTGTAACTTCGGAGTCAATTGTGTAGAGGATTTAGGATATGACCACGATAATAAAGTAGTTGGTTGGTTTTTCTTTACACCTTATGAAGAATTAGATTGTGTTATTTGCGACCATACAGATAATGAGTTTTGTCATCAATGCATCTATAATGAGAAGAGTGATGAGGAAGAACATATTAGTCAGGCCGATAAGATTATACGCCGTTATCATGCTCTTGCTGAAAAGTACACAACAGCTTTTAACAACAAGTTTTTAACATTTGATGAACTCTGTGAAGTATTGGAGAAACTGAATACTCAATACCACGATGATTTAAATACTGGAAATATCACGGCTTGGGAACAATACTACGTAGGTGAAGAACGCTGGTAAACATTTATTTATGAAAGGACAACAATAATGATAGTAGAAGATTTAATTAAACAACTTGAACAATTACCTAAAGAATCTGAAGTGTTAATCAGATATGGTAAAGAAAACCAAGTAAGTGATGTTTGTGCTGAACTTGTATGTGATGAGGATTATGGTGATTTTTATCTCATCTGCTCAAGTGGTACTAATATCAGAAGAATAGAAACACTGGACAATTAAAGGAGAACAACGATGAAAGTTAAAGAATTGATTGAACAACTGCAGGAATTACCACAAGATGATGAGATTGTAGTTACTGCGATGGACGACCACTTTTTCTGTAATGATTTTGAAGTACACTCACCTTATGATGATGGACAAGCACAGGAAATCATTTTGAATGTGTATGTTAATGACTTTGATACATTTGGGGAGGATTAAACTATGGAAAAACTTTATTGCTTATTTAATGTAAAAGAAAAAACCTTTTATAAAGATTATATAAACTGTGGAAGTTATAAAACCGAAGTAGTTAAAACTTGGAAAACTCTTAAAGGTGCTCAAAGCTGTCTTAATGCTTTAGAGTATCGTGAGTGTTATAATAAAGAAGATTACCAAGTGATGTTATTGTCAACAAAGAAAGTAAAGGAGATTTAAGATGAGAGAAGTATATAAAGTAGCAAACCCTAAACAAATTGGTATTCATATTGAGCCAAGACCTAACCTTGACATATTTGTTTATACTGATGGACAAAGGAGATAATATGATGAATGTATATAAAGTGTATGATGATAGTTGGGAAACTATAATGGGGCCTGAACAATTGAGAGGGTTTTTATTTGATCAACTAAGAGATATGCTCTGTACTAACACTAAGAAAGAAGTTGATGAACTCGTTGATACTTATATGAGTAAAGAAAACACTAAGCTCGCTAAGACTTTGTTAAGAAAGTTTGAGAAAGATGCAACTGTTCTTGAGAATGTTAGTGAAGAGTTTCTTATTGACCTGCTCAAAACAAGAGCGTTTGAAGTTAAAATATTAGAAGTTTATTAATAGAAAGGAGATAAAGCAATGTGGTACGTAGAATTAAATGGTAAAATTATCCCTCAACCTTATCAATACTTTCATGATTGTATGGAAGAATGCAGACGGTTGGACAGAGAGATGTGTGCAGTAAGTACCAGACCTGTTTGGATTGACTAAGCCCGTAGGAACATCACACAGAGCAAAGTAGGTGTCAAGATGAGTTACCATAGCTCACGATACCGAAATGCTCTGTACGGCTCTTAAATCGCTTAAGAACATGTGTTGTTCTCCTTCATATTCTCCTTCGCCGAAAAAATAACCCCTAACCAAATAAGTCAGGGGTTTTTATTGCATGTGAACGATTATTTATGGTTCAATTACATGTCATAACGTAACGAAGCATAAACTACTGTATTGTCGTCACGCTCGAATGATTTAGTTCTTGAGTATCTAACTGTCATAGGAGCTTCTAATGTAACATCTTCATGGCCATCAACACCAGGAACAACT
>Ga0310691_10007971_pt1 | contig 10962 bp, 4 predicted proteins | sample 176DNAGHGlowgp2_FD_203887 | JGI IMG/M metagenome (GOLD analysis project Ga0310691, IMG submission 203887) | Sheep rumen microbial communities from Palmerston North, Manawatu-Wanganui, New Zealand - 1766 DNA GHGlow gp2 (v2) (version 2) | ecosystem: Host-associated > Mammals > Digestive system >... | reverse complement strand
TGGAGCTGTTGATGAATGGCTTGAAGTGGTAGTTGACGCCCACGCCGAAACTGAGCAAGCCAACGCCCGCCTGGGCACTGAAGTGGCTGCCTATCATGGCCTCGAAATCAACACCGACAAGGCCGCCCCCGCCTTGCAATACGCCGGCGGAGATGGCACATTTCTTCGGGCTAGGCTCTCGCTGTGCCATCGCCCCAACGCTGAACGCCGCCAATAATAGGGCGACAAGTAGGTACTTTTTCATGGTGATATAGATTTAGATCATGTTTGTATGTCTTTTCGTTTTCATGGCAAACGTTTAATGCCTTTTCCGCCACAAACACCAAGGCTTCTTCTGCGGAATAGATTCTTTTCTCGGTTCAAATTTGATTGGCAAACTATAGATTATATTCACAGGCTTCCCTCCTTGCTTGGCTGGATGGTCAAACTTTATCAAGCGGCACACTCGTAAGGCTTCGGCATCAAGCCGCTCGTTCACCCCTCTAAGGACTTTGTGGTGATGAGTGAACCCCATCGTGTCAATTTGAAACTGGACATACACGACTTCCGTTTTCTCCAATGTGTCAATTTGCATCAGGTTGTCCTTGATTAAATTAAGCAACTTATTATAGCTCCGACCATTGTCGAAAGAGGGTGGTGAATCAAGTGCTGAAACCATCTCTATGGATTCGTCGTTTGTGTTTTGTGCCATTGCAGATACGGCTCTTTCTATAATCTCATTCTCTTGATTTAATGCGAATTTCACAGGAACAAAGTACCTTATTATGATAGGAATTCCCCGTTGTTTTGCTGGAGCATCAAACCTTAAAAGCCTTGCGACTCTCAACGCTTCTTCGTCCAAATCACCTCGAACTCCTCTCAATACATGATGATTGAATGTACCGCCAACAGTATCAATGTAAAACTCAACATACACAGTTCCTTCAATTGAATCCTTAATGGCAGAAATGGGATAGTGAATCTTGTCAGTTATAAATGAATTCAGATCCCCTCCAAAAACAGGGGCCGTCTCCACAACTGTTACCATTTCGTCTTCGCTTTGTCCAATAACTTCAAAAGACATAAAAACCAATGATAGTATTAAAACCAACTTCTTCACCATTTTCTTGGAATTTTGTAGATGAAATCATAAAATCGTGGCTGACGAATCTCAACACCATAAACTGCAAACCAATATGCATTTGCCTGGCCAAGGCAATCAATTGTGGAGTATGGATATAGGCCTTGGTTATAATATTCATGTAGATATCCTTTTGCTTCTTCGGGGAAATACTTCGAGCGTTCCAAACCCTCTAATTCAAATGTTTCAAGAGGAATGCTTTTAAGAACCTTTGTCCTTGTAAACATTTCTTTTTCGTAAGTACCTCTTAAAATATCATATGAATCAAAAGCCAGATTTCCATATGAAATATCGCCTGTTGTTGGATGAGTTGATCCATAGTAATCTTCCCCTTCAACATATTCTCCTCCATTCGCTTTGGTAGGTCTATACTTACCCTCAAACCCGAAATAATCCAAAGCCCCTTGGTGGTTGTTGGCGGCGACAAACCGCTTTAAAACGGCATCATTGCTCCGGAATCCCTGTCCACGCACCAAGTTTGTGGTATGTTCGGGATAAACCATGACCGATACGCTTGGGTTGAAGTTCCAAGCTTTGGCCGATGTGTTGTAAGACCAAGCAGAAAGGTTGCCCGTGAAACTAACGTCATAGCCAGCGGCCTTGGAATAGGTAAGGTCGCAGCTCGCGCCGACAGTGAGGATGTTGGTCGAAAAAGGCACTCCGCTGTAAGGCGACAAACCTGCCGTAATGCCGATGCTGGAAAAGGCCTGTTCGTTGCTGAACGAATAGCCTCCCGAAATGTATCCTGTAACACCTGCGAAAGTAACACCTGCACTGGCATAAACCGACTGCGAACCAACTGAGTAGCCCACGCTAACCTGAGCACTCCACAAGCCAGGCAATCCGACAGCGAATGTTAATCCGAGACTCAGTCCTCCTTCCTTACTATAACTGATATTCGGAATAATCCAAAACAACTCCCCGCTCGGATCCACATACCTCAGCGGATTGTTCAGGCAATATGCATACCTGTTGAAGCTCTGCGAGAAGTCGGGAGCCTGCACATAGTTGTCCACCGAAAGGAAGCTGCTCATCACGGGGTCGTATATGCGGCCGTTCATGTTGATGAGGCCGAAACTGAAAAGATGCTCGTGGCCGGTGAAGCCGCGGTCGTAGAGCAGCACGCCGTTGTATTGTCCGCTCCACGAGGCGGAGGCACGCAGGTTGCCCCAAGCGTCGAAACTCAACTCCTGAAGCACGGTGCCCTGGTCGTCGGTGATGGTGGTCCAGCTGCCCAAGTGGTCCTTGTAGATATAACGCAGGGATTCGGTAGTGCCGTTGCCCGTCACGGCAGCAAACACTCCCATGGGGCCGCTAATAAAGGTGTTCCACTGCGCATTGCCATTTTGGGTGATCAACTCGCAGTTGCCCAAATACAGTTTCTCGTAGGTGTTGCCATGGGTCATTTGGATGCGCTCGTGGTCGTAGCCGTATTGGTAGGCCACTTGGCCAACCAGGTTCTCGTTCTCGTCGTATTGGCTCAGCGTCTTCACCTTGTCGAACATCGTGTAGGCAATATCCAGCGACGGAGAGGCAAACGGGTTCCCGGCCATGGTTGCCGAGCTTACGGCATGGGGCTTCAAGTTGCCGTGTTGGTCGTAGGTGTTGTATTGCGCTCCGCTGAACACCGCCTGCCCATCGGCTTCCTTCGCAAGGATGCGTCCCAAGTCGTCATACGTCATGTCGCTGTCGGTCGTCCCGTTCAGGGTAACGGTCGTCAGGCGGTTCAGGTAGTCGTATGTGAAGGTCTCGGTGTTCGGCATGGCGAATTTGTCTTCCGTTCGAGCGGCTAAATTAGCAAAAATATCATAACTGTAGCCAAAATTTTGGATAATGTTCCCGTTTTTGCTGGCTTGTTGTGCAGAAAGCAGGTGCCTATCGTCATACTGGTAATAGGAATGCACGCCATTGCCCATCTCGTAATGGGTGATTTGTCCCAAGGCATTGGCTTCATGGGTCTTCCACAGCAGTTGGTTGTTATGACGAATTTCGGTCACGTTTCCTGTGGTGGCATCATAACCTTTCTCTATCGCATAGCCGCTGGGATAGGTCACTTCCTTGACGCGAAGCGGAAAGCCGTTCTGGTCGTCATAGGAATAGGTAGTTGTGTAGGTCGTGCCAAACAGCGTTTCCGTTGTCGAAGCCTGTCGGTTATAGTGTTGTGCGTCGTAATTGAATGCGACTACTTGGTTCTCCTCATCGCCCTCTTTCAGAGCCACGCCCGTCAGAAGTCCTTTGCTCCCCGCCGCTTCCGAGTAGTTCCATGTCGTGATCCTGTCAGGTTGGCTCGCATTGTTGTTATCGGTCTCTATGATGCGTTTCTTCCGGCCCATGTTGTCATACTGATAAACGGTCACATCGCCTTTGGGCGAAATTGCTTGCACCAATTGCCCGAATGCGTTGTATTGGTTTATCACATGCCCGTAATCGGGGTCGATGAGTTCCGTGCGGTTGCCGGCATTATCGAATATCATGGACACTTTGGTGGCTTCCTCGCCGTTCACCTTGGTCCAAGCCAAGCTGCCGTTGGCGTTGTAGCCGTATGTAATCACGTTGTTGGTGCCGTTTTCGTCTATTGTCTCAGCCTTGCTATCCGTCCATCCCATAACGTTGAGCGTGGTTTGGGTGATATGGGTCTGCGCATTGCCCACCACGCCCGTGGTGACTTTCGTTACCAAACCATTATAGTCAAACCTAGTATACGGCTCTATTGTCTGGTTATCCACCGTGAATTGTGGGTCATACACAACCTCAATACGGTCAAAGTCACCATAGGCATAGGTCGTCCATTTTCGCTGTCCCATGGGCAATCCTTTGAAGTACGGCTCGCTAATCTTGTACAAGCGTCCCCACACATCGTACTGCTTGTCTTGGTATATCACCTTGTCGACTCCGTTTTCGGGCAGTCCGTGCGACACGGTCCTCAACTCACGCCCCATGGCATCATAGATGATGAGTTCATCGGCGCTGCCAGAGCGTTGTTTCCATGAAAAATACTTTGGACAGGTCAGGCCTTCAGCATGGATTTGATAGGCACTGCCAGCGAGCCATCGCAAAGCGGTCACGGTCTCTGTCCCTGGTATCCGGCTTTGGTTTGCATCGTTGTCGAGTTTGTAGCTTCTTACTGTCAGTCCAAGATGATCGGGATTCTCGGTATATGTGGAATAGCCGTTGCAGTCGGTCTCGGTTTCCATTTCACCGTAAACATTGTCGTAACTGTATAACGTCTCATAATCCTTGGTGTGGGTCAGGTCGTACTCCTCGGTTTTCTTTGTGAGGAAGCGGTAATCGGTGGAATATTCATACATGGTCTTGAATCCGTCTTCCGACCTCCCAACAACGGGGTAATGGCTTTCATCTTTCAAGCGGCCAGTGGGGTAGTAGGTGTAGTATGCCGTCATTGCCAAAGGGTCATGTTCGTCTTCGACGCCCGAGGGGTAGGTATTGACAAACGTAGGCAGGTAGGGTTTGTCACTGTCATAGAAATAGACGGTCAGCAGCCGTGAATCGGCATACCCAGTGGTTCTGCGTGTCGACCTCGTGAGAACGGATTGTGGGCGGTTGGGCACCCATAGGGTGCTGCTATTCAGTATTGGAGCATATACGGTGTGTGTGGAGTTCTGGAACTCGCAATTTGCCACTGTCCCAACCAGCCCTGGATCGGTTCCATTACGAGCCTCGACGACTCTGACAACATTTTGATAGTTGATAGTTCCATTAGCCGCTTGCGATCCGTCGTATTCGTTTTCCGCTATGCGTCGGCGCAGATGGGCCCTTTCGCCAAGCAGGTTGAACTCGTCGGTTATCGTATTGACAGCCAAGGGGATAAACACCTTGACGCCAAGGCTATTCATGTCGCGCTGGCAAAGGCCTTTCGCATATTCATAGTTAGTCGAAAGTGTTTCTACCTCCTCCTCGTCATCCTTATAGCGATAGGCCACCTCCGATTCGAGTACGAGAGCGCGGTGCTCTTTCATCGGTTCGAAGTTGAATGTGCGTTCCAGTTTGCTCTGGTGTCTTTTATATTGTGATTCCTTGCTGGTGGGAATGATTTGCCAAACATCGCGAGTGGTGTTGGCAAAGCCGAGAAGGCCCTTGCCTTTCCTGTGTATGATGGCGTTGGCATAGGAAAACAGGGCTACATCATGGGCTTGTGTCGCCAAATTGACATTGTATGAACTTAGCGACTTCACTGCCTTGGTTGGCATTGGGGTGTTGTATAGTTCAAATCCGAGATTTTGCCCGATACTATTTATCGTATATATATTATTGTTTTTCATCGGGTTATGAATCAAATACTCATAGTCGAAGGATGCTCGGTTGCCCATGCCATCGGTGATGTCTTTGACGTTGTAATAGATGGAATGCTGAGGAAAAGAATATAAGTTCCCTTTGCTAATAAGAGCCATGTTTTCTTGTCCCAAGAAATTTCCAACACACAAACCAGGCGTGGACTCCTGCTGAATTAGAATGTCTTCAGCATCAAACTCTTCTATTCTGGAAAAGCCGTTTCCGATAGGTGGACCATACAAAACAGCGAACTTGCAGCTGCTCGTCTCCAACTTGTTTCGCAACATCACATCGGACTTTCCATCACCGTTAACATCAACTATCTCAATATAAAAATCCAGTCCTTCTTTCCCTTCTATGGAATAATTCGCATCATTAGGGTCCTCGTCTCCAAAATATTGGTGCATGATTCCTGTAACATCAAAGACGGGATATGAATGCCAGTCTTGTTTGAAAAGAAGAATTTGCCATGTTTTGGTGTCTTTCCGAAAAGTAAGGAAATCGGTATGTCCATCACCATTGAAATCGCCCGTGTAATTCCTGTTCCATTTATCCATCATATTGGCCACTGGGAACCAAGAATAGTTTCCCTCAATATCAATATAGACTTTAGCAATTACACCTGGTGCGGTGTCAAATTCATTGTCGAACCACACTTCTGTTCTTCCGTCTCCATCAAAATCGCCCGGCACATATTTCACCCCATTCCAGTCAGTGACACTTGTCCTTTGCCTAAAACTATGAGATTGTTCATCGTAGTACAAGTATACATAGTGTTTATACGGGAAAGCAAAAATAATGTCACAGTGCCCTTTACCGAGGAAGTCCCCAACAATAAACGAATAATTCTTGTCTTTTGTTATTCTAAACTCGAACACATCTCCGTTCTCCCAAATGTATTCACTACCATACCCAAAAATAGAAAAGGTGAACTCTGAATTGTCATTAGGGGTATAACTCACCGCATATCTATCATTGTTCCTTGTTTCCGATTCGTTCCTAACTGTATCCCTGGTGTTCTGGCATAGCTTAAACACATCATAATTCGCTCGAGATAATAAATTATTGGGGTCTGTGTTCTCACCAACGAACAGTACCTCATCAATGCCGTCGCCGTCAAGATCACAAACATAAATCCAGCGTAGATTATACGGTATTTCAAATGTCCCTATCTGTTCAAAATAGAGTTCTCCTGCTTCGTCATCAGTCTTTGTATGCCCTTTGTTTATAAAAGCATGGGCTCTATGCACCCCTCTATTATCCATTCCAATAGAATCGGTTATTGACCTATCTTCAACCCAATTATTGTCTTTTACGGTACATATCAAGTCTTGCAGTCCATCCCCATTAAAATCTCCCGCGAATTTAACTACACCATCTGTCGTTACTGAGCCATGGGAGTAATAATTAATGGGTGAAACATACATCTCATCAATTTCGGAAAAGAATATGTTATTACTACCATTGTTAATTTCAGGATATTCTCCCCAGTTTATTATTGTCGGATTAAGAGACAAATCCTCATACTCATATTTAATCCTAACGAGCCGATTGTAATAATTGTATGAATTCACCTGCCCACTGTTTTCATCATACACAAACTCATATTTGCTCAAAGGTTGGTTCCAATGATAGATGCTTATATCACTTAGCAGCCAAGGTTGATAAAGCAGATGGTTGCCAATGGCCATACTCTCTTTGTCTATGCGATTGCTGTAATAATGGAAATCTATCCCATATTTTGTGCCTCTCTCCATTGATCCCACATCCATCACATGTGAATTGGCACAATACTGTATGTTGTCCAACCTGTAATTGTGGCCAGCATCATCTATTATATAGTTATATACCATGTAATTCCCGTTTCGGTCTTCAACCCTATTCAGCAGCCATATCACAACGGTCTGAGAATCAACATTGTTGTTGTACACAACCCTTGCATTAACAGCATTACCATACTCCATGATCAAGCCTTCGGCCGTAAATACTTTAAAACATTTTGGTCCATTAAAATCGCTGTCAGTATACGAAACAATCTTGCTCATCCCGTCCACCTCGGTTCTGTATTCTGCATTGTTCGAGCCATAGGTCAATCCGTCAAGAACCATGAGCCTTTGGCCGTCTAATGCAAAACGGTCAAGGTAATCGAGCGAGACACCACAAACAAAACCATCATGGTATTCGGTTTGTCCCACACGGGTAATGGCCGAAAGACCGCCAAGACTCCAACCCCAGCCAAGCAGCCCGTTTCCGCTTTGGCTGTTGTATACAATGGACAGGTTGGGCTGCACACCGCCCATACCTTCCGGCACTTGGATCGGGATGGAATAGACCGCGCCGCCAAGTGCCGAAACGTCGACGGTGCCACCGATAGCCCCCACCACAACTTCGTCCTCAACAGGTGGTTCGATTTCATTAACCTCTTGTGCCCAAAGTCTGGGCAATACCATCAACAATGATAATATGTAAATCAGTCTTTTCATGGCTGTTGTTTTTTGTCGTTACACTTGTTTCATTCTCTTATCACCTTCCAGACATGTTTCCTGTCGCCACCGATCAATTGGAACATATATACTCCTGGAGGCAGGGATGCCATGTCGAAGTTCTCGGTTGGTCCGGTAATGGCTTTTTCGTATAGAACAACACCGGTTGCCGTCGTGACCTTGAAAACCAGGGAAAGTTCATCCGGCTTGTCCTGAATTGTAAGGGTTAGTTTGTCCTTTGCAGGATTCGGATAAAGGTTCACACGCATGTCTCCATAGAAATCGAGGACGGTTGATGTGGCTGAGGGTTTCTCTTCAATACGGCTTCGTCTACCTTGGTTTGACGAAATGGTTTGTGATGTGCGGTTTCCGTTGTCGTCATAATCAAAGGTCACCGTGGCGTTTTGTTGGGCCTGGCCATTCAAACTCACGCCAAACAAAGCGATGGCGATTGCTGCAATTACATGTTTTCTTTTCATTTTGTTTTTGTTTAAAGTGTTGGTTTTGTTTTTCTCATGGAAATCCCTATCTTTGCAGCGCAAAAACGGGCAGGGGATACCGCTGGCATTCGCCCGCAGTTAACGTAGTTCGTTTTGCTTCGGGTGCTTGACCAGCAGTGCAATCTTCCACAATAGCTTTTGCTCTTCAAGCACCTTATTATATATAGCCTCACTTCGGAGGCTTTATCGAATGAATTTGGTCTGCTCCTTCATCGTTTCAGTGGTTTCTTAATCCGTTACCGTAAACTCACCAGCATACACATCCCCATTGGAAAGTGTAAAGGTGACAATGTAATTCCCCGCGTTGGGGATGTAGATTTGCAGGCCATTCGGCGTAAGCACTGAGGTGTATTGCACCGAAGCACCAGCGGCCGTGGCAACTTCCACAGAGACTTGGCCAAAGTTCTCAGTGAATGTCACAGAAAGCACATGACCGTTTATCGTAGGAATAATTGAGTTGCCCCTGCTTAGTCCATTACAAAGAGCTACTTCAAACACATCGATAGTCACTCCGTCTCCTTTCTTTTCCATTCTGGCCTCGCCGTTAGCGTAGCACAATACTCCTGTAAGAATGAAACAGAGCATTAGAATCGTTTCTTTTAATCTCATCATAATTTTACGTTTTAAAGGTTGATACATTTTTTCTATAGAAATTTCAACTGCAAAACTATATCATTGCATAATTGTAGGGATGAAATTTTGCTGGAAAAATTTTGGAATTAATCCATATTGTGTTGGTAACAATTGATAATTAGCAAGTTATAAAACAAACAAAGGAGAAAACAACCAATTTCTTCCAACTATTTTCCATCATCCCCTGTGATCAAACCTAGTGAAAAGGAAACGCTGGCCTCGGCCGACATGGGTGGATACTTATTATATAGATAGATGATTTCCAATATATTAACTGGTAACTGAACAACTTTACCTAGGATTCAACTCTAGACTGCTTCGTTCCTCTGAATCCCCCTGCCCCCTTAGAAGGGGGAGACGCAAAGCGGCAACCGAACAACTGGCAACTGGTAACTGACAACTGGCAACTCCTACCTAATCACTTCCCAATGCCCGCTATATCCGCTTCCAACATAACGAACATGGCTCATCGTGCTGATACGTCGCTTTATGGTACGCACACCCTTATGGCTCTTTTGGGCAAGCTCCTCGGTGGTAATTTTTGGATTGTCTTTTATTTGCCTTTCAATCCATGCATCAAGATTATCATCTATGCCCCCATTCGTTTGAGTGCCACCTTGGGTGCCATTTTGAGTGCCACAAAGCCCTTCTATGACCCTCATAATATATGATGCTACGTCTTCTTCCACCCCAAGCTTCTCCTGAAGGCTCTCGTTTTGCTTCTTAATGGCCGAATACGACACATTCTTCAGCACCGCTATCTCGCTTTCGTTGATTCCCAACAGGTGCAGATGGCACAGGCTTATTAGCCCTTGCTTCAAACTCGGACATTGGCTCAACAGCATATTGTCGAATCCTTCATAGTGTTTCTCCACTGCCGTTCCAAGTTGTTCGAAATCTTCGTCCTTGAGGGATAGGCCAAGTTCAAAAGCGTTTTCACGTGTAGTGATCGTCTTCCTACGCACCTGGCCGAGAATGCGTTGGCATATCGGTTCCTTCAGGAAAGCCTCACGCCTCCGCTCCGCTTCCTCGCGCTGCTGGACCATGGCCGTTTCCAAGGCATTCACTTGGGCTTCGCGCTGCCGGAGGCTTTCCCGTAAGGCTTCCTGCTCCTTTTGGTAGGCCATCCGTTCCGCCTCCAGCTCTGCCTCGTGTCGCTTTTTCGCCTGTTCCCTCTCCTGCTCCATCTTCGCCTGCTGCCTCCTTGTCTCTTCTTCCTGCCTTTTCGCCAACTCGGCCACCTTTCGCCGATGGTCTTGTTCGGCCTCTGCCAACCGCTGCTCGGCTTGCTCACGCCTTCTTCGCAGTTCTTCTTCGTGTCGTTCCCTGTCTGCCTTGGCTTCGGCCGCTTTTGCCTCCATTTCCCGTTGGTGGGCCTGCCGCACCGCCTCCAATTCTTGTTCGTACCGCTTTTGTGTTGCGCTGATCTCGTCCTCAGTCTTGTCCTGCTGCGCCTGCATCTCCAGCTCGTGTTTCCGTGCAATTTCCTCCATCTTTTGACGATGCTTTCGTTCGGCCTCCGACATCCTCTGTTCGGTTTCAACCTGATGCCTTTTCAATGTTTCTTCGTGCAGTCTGCGTTCGGTCTGCACCTTGGCTTCTTTCTCTGCCATTTCCGCCTGGTAGGCCAACCGCTCCGCTTCCAATTCCTTCTCATGCCGCTTCTTGGTCTTCTCCATCTCCTTGTCAGCCATGTCTTTTTGTGTCCTTAACTCTTCTGAGTGTCGCTCCTCAGCATCCGCCATCCATTGCTGGTGCTTCTTTTCCGCCTCTGCCAGGTGTTGTTCGCTTTCGGCTTGCAACCGTTTCAGCGTTGCCTCATGTTCTTGTTCTTTCTCTTCAAGAGCCTTATCTGCTTTCTCATGCTGCTGTTTCAGCTGCTTTTTGCTCTTCAGTTTCACCACAATGAAAACGGCCAATGCAACCATGATGGCAA
>Ga0310691_10007970_pt1 | contig 10964 bp, 10 predicted proteins | sample 176DNAGHGlowgp2_FD_203887 | JGI IMG/M metagenome (GOLD analysis project Ga0310691, IMG submission 203887) | Sheep rumen microbial communities from Palmerston North, Manawatu-Wanganui, New Zealand - 1766 DNA GHGlow gp2 (v2) (version 2) | ecosystem: Host-associated > Mammals > Digestive system >... | reverse complement strand
CTCTTGGTGGATTGAAGATTTTGAAGTACCTTTGCACATAAGAAGCGTTTTTATTACCTTAATATTTAGCACTATAAAGGTACTAATTTTTGCCGACATGGCAAAGAAAAACGCTTCTTTTTTTATGTCCTTATGAATTATTCAGGTTAAGACTCATTGGGTTATAATATGTAATGTCTGAGTCAAAATCATCTGGAATGATTCCATCAAAGAGCGTCTCAGGGCGCTTAAATGGGTTATCGCGACTATAGAAATGATGCCCCCTGTTTTCTTCCTCTTTATAGTAAAGTGAGTTTGTCGTCTCGTCAATGAAGCTTTTAAGACATTTGCATTGCATTTGCATCTCTTTTAAGCGTCCAACGAAAAAGAACGCCACTTCTGTTGTCTTAATATATTCTATGCGATTTCCCATTCTGGCTATGAGGGCATCGGCCTCCATTAACATCGAAAGCGCATCTGTCAGCGGAAGTACCATCCATTTCTTAATATACTCTAAGTCGCTCACATGATTTTTCCAGAGTCTTTCCAGATCATCGAGGTGATCATATATTTTTTCTTTTTCATGTGGCCAAAAATTGTCGTCAGGTAATTCTTTTTTGCTCATAATTTATGTGTGCTTAAAGTCACGCTGCTCCAGAGTTACACTGTGCCTGCAACCTCTTCTTTTATTACCACAAAATGCCAAGATCTTCCATCGCTTCGCGAGTATTGTAGATAGTCGTCGATCCGACATTTTTAAATCGAAGTATTTCGCGAGGGCGATATTTCACAAGTTCTGCTATCGTTGTGATGTTATTGCTTTTTAGGGCCTCCTTCAGATTAAATGCAGAGGACTTGGAGTACACGCGGATAGCTTTATATAAATCATCTAATGTCACATCTTCAGGAACTGACACATTGACAACCAAGGGGGAACTGTGCGACTTAGCTGTTTCCAGGTTGTGCTTAATTCTCTTGAGATCCTTGATGATTACATCTAACTCATCTAAATAATAATCTATTGTTGTAACCATATTTATTTATTCATAATGATATCTGATAATTTCACGTGGTCAGCGACGTTCACTTTGCCGTCTTTGTTCAGATCGCCGAAAAGGGACGACTGACCGTTTTCTATGACGATTTCGCGGGTTGCGACGTCGGAGTTTTCGTAGCCGGTCTTGATGGCGTAGACGGTGATTTTGTAGGTCTGTGACAGAGTGAACTCTGAATCATAATATTTCTTGGCATCGGCTACTGTCACCTCAGATATGTACTCAACATCCTCTGTTTCGCAACTAAAGGAAACTTTTCCGTCGGCATAATTGATTTCAGGGGTAGCGCATTTTTGGGGTGTTGGGGGGGCTGGAGGTGTTGGGATGTCACCATCGTCTATGGTCACAATAGTCTTGAATTGGCTCCAAGGCTCCGTCGAGCGATAGGCTTCGATGGAGGCAGCTGGTACGTGGAGAGTCATTACTTGTGGATAGGAGCCCTCAAAGGCATTGGGATCAGCATAGAGACCTTCGTTCTCCCAAAATGAATTTTTTAGTATTTCAGCCATACAATACAAATCCATTAAATTGTCGCAATTGGCAAAAGCATTTGCATCGATGGATGTCACGCTGTTAGGGATGGTGACGGAGGTCAGGCTGCTGCATCCATAGAAAGCAGCACCGCCGATGGATGTCACGCTGTTGGGAATGGTGACGGAGGTCAGGCTGCTGCAACCTTCGAAAGCACCATTACCGATGGATGTCACGCTGTTGGGAATTACCAAATTGGTTATTTCATTGCCATCAATATAAAGATGATGGGCGTAGCTAAGAGGATTGCTATGCAAGTCTAAATTACACCATGCAGCCAGATTTGAAATGTGTACAGATGTTAGGCCTCTGCAACCTTCAAAAGCATAATTCCCGATGCTTGTCACACTGTTGCCGATAGTTACAGAGGTTAGGCCGATGCAATAAGTGAAAGCAAAATCTCCGATACTTGTCACGCTGTTGGGGATGGTGACGGAGGTCAGGCAGTTACAACGCCAGAAAGCACCATCACCGATGGATGTCACACTGTTGGGAATTACTAAATTAGTTATTTCATTGCCATCAATATAAAGATGATTGGCAAAACTAAGAGGATTACTTGAATAATCACCATACGATTGTGTTTTAAAATTAATATTACACCATGCTGTAATATCAGTAATAATTACAGAGGTTAAGCCTCTGCAACCTTCAAAAGCATAAATCCCGATGCTTGTCACACTGTTGCCGATAGTTACAGAGGTTAGGCCTCTGCAACCATAGAAAGCAAAATCTCCGATACTTGTCACGCCGTTGGGGATGGTGACGGAGGTCAGGCCGCTGCAACCTTCGAAAGCATTATCGCCTATGGAGGTCACGCTGTTGGGGATGGTGAAGGAGGTCAGGCTTGTGCAATAAGAGAAAGCACCTTCACCGATGGATGTCACACTGTTAGGGATGGTGACGGAGGTCAGATGGCTACTATCATAAAAAGCCCAATCGCCGATGGAGGTTACGCTGTTGGGGATGGTGACGGAGGACAGATTACTGCAACTCCTGAAAGCATCTGCACCGATGGATGTTACTCTGTGTTCCACATTGTTAAAGGTGACGGATGGAGGAATATCAATGCTGCCATAATAACTACCAGAACTATTGGGATTTTTTGTCACTTCGGCTACTTTTCCCTTGGTGATCAAATTATACCAAATGCCGTCAATCTCTACGGCGTCTGCACTTGCCAAAAGGGGCAGAATCGTCAAAATGAGTGTCAAAAAAACTTTCTTCATAATTCGGTTATATTTTAGTTATACTTTTCTTGAAATAATATTAGGGCGCAAAGGTGCCAGACCCCTTTTGCGTCTATAGCCTCTCGATTTCCTCGGCAGTGAGGCCGGTAATTTCCACGATGTCATCTATGGCATAATCTTTAGCCTTCATGCGCTGAGCAGACTCAACAGCTTGTTTGTAGCCGGCATTGTCTATCTCGGTGTAGGGATCTTCGCCCTGAGCCCACTGCTCCCAGTCGATATCGTTGAGATATCTCTGCACTTGGTCACTAAGGGGCTTAATGTCGTTTGTTGCTGTCTGCCAGAGGTCGGCATCCGACACCTGCGCATATCCATGCACCAACACGTTGCGCATGCTGATTATGAGTCGCCAAGGCAATTCGTTGTGTTCCTCGCGGAAATGGCGGGTCAGCATGTTGGCCGCCTCACCTATAACTTCCACATTCTTCATAACGGAGTAGTAGATGCGGATGTCGGCCACAAACTGCTCATAACTGATACCGTTGACAATCTGCTCCACATTCTGGGCGTATTTCATGATGTCCTCCAAGCGACCTCGGTCTCTACTATGCTCTCTCATATATCAGTTTCTTATCGCGTTCAACACTATCAACTGCCCACGGTCGGAGGGTGCCATCCTCCACCAAATCGACTTCGCAGTTTAACAAATCCTCAAGGTCCACCTTCATGCCTGCGATTTTCAGAAGGCCGATGGGATAGCTACGGTCGTATTGTACAAGGATATCCACGTCACTCCACGGTCTCTGCTCGCCTCGTGAATAGGAGCCGAAGAGCCAGGCTTTCAAGACGGGCTGGGTCTTGAAGTAGTCGGTTATTTGCTGTATCATCGTCTCCTTGCTCATTTCTGCGTCTTACCATTTGACGGTGCAAATATAAGAATAATATCCGATAATTCCAAATTTTTGATTGAATTTTTGGGGGGAGTCTCGTCACATTGTGCCTGGCACCGTGTTACCCTGCATTCAAAGGTGCCGCCAAACTCAGTAAAGGCACATGGAGTCGTCGTTGAATGTTTCAATGATTTGAACCGGTCGCATTGCGACCAGTTCTTTCGTTTCAACTGGACTTGGCAAGGTGTCACGAGTGTCAAGTGTCATGAGTGTCATTAAGGAATTTGGAATTGGAAAATTTACTTAATCTATATAATAATATATATATTATTATATAGATTATTCTCTTTTCGGTGTTTGAAAATGCTTAATGACACTTTTGACACCTGACACTAATGACACCCGAATATGGGTGACAGTGAATGTGATGTGGTAATTATTCTTTACAATTCGTGTGCAGGCAAGCGGCAGGTTAAGCGTGGTCTGCCCAAACTTTAAGTTTACAGTCTTAAAAGTCGGAGTCTTGAGTTTTAAAAGTCTAAGTTTCATTAGCCCTTCTTCCAGAGGGCTGAAAATCACGAAAAAAGGCAGCTCAAGGCATAAGTAACAAGCTGTAAAGAATGTTTACAGCTTATTCGAGGAAGGAGGAAAGAGGAAGGAGGAAGGAGAATACTCTAAGCACAGAATCGTGCTAAGGATGGCCGAGGGAGGCGTAGATCTTGGCTACTTCTGCCGGAAGAAACGTGCGGCGCCGGAGCTTTGTCAGGTGTGACAGGGCGGGATCTTCAGCGAGGAGAGAACGGAGTTTCTGCCACGCAGTCTGCGGTAGCACATAGGGGAAGTACATTTGAGCGAGCTCAGTGCGACCACAAGTGCTTGTTGAAAGTTTACTGTTTACGGTTGACAGATGATTACTCTGCCGGCTGTCGTTTTCGATTGGTGCTGGTTGCATAGTGCTTTTTGTTTAGGAAAGAAATTAGAATAATTAGAATAATTAGAATAATTTTGTTCAGAAATTGATGTTTATTTAGATGAGCTTGTTTGACGATACAAAGGTAAGAAAAATCGATGAAATAGCCAAAGAAAAGCGCAAGTATTTTGGTATAATGTTTAGGAATGTGGAATAACGTGGAATAACGTGTTTTAAGCGAATCAAAAATTTGGCTGTTTCAAGAAAAATGACTAATTTTGCAATGTCTTTCAGAGAGGGAAGAATTAAAGTGAAGAGTGAAGAGTGAAGAATTGAAGTGAAGAGTGAAGAGTGAAGAGTGAAGAGTGAAGAATTTCCTACCGGGGCCCAAAGGAGGATTCTGAAAACGGAGCTCAAGCAATTCGTCTGAAACGGAACTCAAGTAATTCGTCTGAAGACAAGAGAGAATTTTTAAAGCTTATGTTTAACTAAAAAAAAGAAAGGAACAAAAAAAATGGCAAGAAGTGAAATTCCTATGGTGATCAATCTCCGTCAGAACAAGAACGACGAGAGCACCGCGTATGGAAAGTATTTCGCAGAGGTGGACTCTAAGGAACCTCTTAACCTGAAGGGCTTTGCCGCCCACATGACGAGTCACGGCAAGATCGCGGACTACCAGATGTGCGTGCTGGTGCTGGGTCAGGTGGTGGACTGCATGAAGGAGTTGCTGACGCAGGGTCAGCCCGTGAAGCTGGACGGATTCGGCACGTTCTCTCCCGCAGTGGACGGTCAGAAGCTGGGCAAGGCGAACCTCGCAGAGGCGGTGGCCGGTGGTCCCGATGCGATGATTAACGGCATCCACATCAACTTCAACCCTGAGAACACGAAGGGCGAGAAGCTGACCTCAAGGGCGCTGAAGGATGACTGCATCTTCACCTTCGGGTATCTCGTGGAGAGCGAGAAGCGAACGGTGGGTGGCAAGGAGAAGCGATTCCAGAAGAAGACGCCGCTGACCTACGTGTTGGCTCCTACGGCGGATAACTCTGGCGACGGAGGCAACGGCAATGGGTAATTAGATTTTCGAGGATGGAGGAAGGAGAAAGGAGGAAGGAGAATAGTTTAAGTGCAGAAAACACGGACTGTCCGCCCTTGACACAGAAAGGACTATCTGCCCTCTACTCTGACGCAGGAGTAATCTCCTTCCTCATTCTTGCGTCCCTCCGGTAGCAAGCGTCCTTCGGCCGAGCGCCTCCTTCCTCGTTCCTCGAAAAAGAAAAACGAACCATGAAGAAGCAACGGATCATCGAGCTGGCGGTGAAGGTGATAGTAGCCGCGCTCACGGCATTCCTGACGGCACTGGGAACAACCAGCTGCATGGGCCACGGCCCGTTCTAATAAGAGCTGAGTGTGACAGATGACAGTTAAAAACAGAAGGGTGGCCAAAATTGGCCACCCCTTGTTTTGAGATATCGTTACTAATGACAGTTACAGTTTTCCAAAAAAGTGTCCTGCTCCATATAGACGATGAAACAGGACAAGATAATTATGCTTTTTGTCCCCGTGACTATTTCGTGACTATTTCCGGCTTTTGATTATGTTCACGAGCGTCACGATGTCGGCGGCATCCACCTTCCTGTCGCCGTTCAGGTCGGCGCCGGCCAACTTGTCGCCGCCCATCACTGCTCTCACGAGCAGCTCCACGTCGTCTTCATCCACCTCCCAGTCGTCGTTCAGGTCGCCCTCTGGCTGCTCGTCGGAGCCTTCGGCCTTCGCAGTGAAGTAGCCTGGATTAGCCGTGCCTCCGTCAATACGGGCGTAGGCGTGGTCGGTATGGCTATTATCATAATGCGTGCCAGCGCCACCCATGAGGCTTGTACAGCCATAGAACATATATCCATCACTCGTAACCTTTTCAGTACTCCATCCGTCGCCTGCATAGATGGTCTTCAGGCCAGAACAGCCATAGAACATACTGCTCATGTCTGTTACCTTGTCCGTCTTGAATCCTGTCACGTCAAGGCTCGTCAGGCCGGAACAGTCAGCGAACATACCGTACATGTTCGTCACATTGTCCGTCTTGAATCCCGTCACGTCAAGGCTCGTCAGGCTGTAACAGCCATAGAACATACCGTGCATGTCCGTCACATTGTCCGTATTGAATCCCGTCACGTCGAGGCTCGTCAGGCTGTAACAGCCAAAGAACATATAGCCCATGTCCGTCACATTGTCCGTATTGAATCCCGTCACGTCGAGGCTCGTAAGGCCGGAACAGACATAGAACATTTCGGACATGTCCGTCACATTGTCCGTCTTGAATCCTGTCACGTCAAGGCTCGTCAGGCCGGAACAGTCAGAGAACATACCGTGCATGTCCGTCACATTGTCCGTCTTGAATCCTGTCACGTCGAGGCTCGTAAGGCCAGAACAGCGGTGGAACATATATCTCATGTCCGTCACTTTGTCCGTCTTGAATCCCGTCACGTCAAGGCTCGTCAGGCTGTAACAGCCATAGAACATTTCGCTCATGTTCGTCACATTGTCCGTCTTGAATCCCTTGAGGTCAAGGCTCGTCAGACCAGAACAGTAATAGAACATTTCGCTCATGCTCGTCACATTGTCCGTCTTGAATCCCTTGAGGTCAAGGCTCGTCAGACCAGAACAGTAATAGAACATACCATACATTTTCGTCGCCTTATCCGTCTTGAATCCCGACACGTCGAGGCTCGTCAGGCTTGAACAGTCATAAAACATCCAGCCCATGTCCGTCACATTGTCAGTCTTGAATCCCGACAAGTCAAGGCTCGTCAGGCCGGAACAGCCACGGAACATACATTTCATAACCGTCACATTGTCCGTTTTGAATCCCGTCACGTCAAGGCTTGTCAGGCTGGAACAGCCCATGAACATACCTTCCATATCCACCACATTGGCCGTATTGAAGCCTGACAAGTCCAGGCTCGTCAGACCAGAACAGTAATAGAACATTTCGCTCATGTTCGTCACATTGTCCGTCTTGAATCCCTTGAGGTCAAGGCTCGTCAGACCAGAACAGTAATAGAACATTTCGCTCATGCTCGTCACATTGTCCGTCTTGAATCCCGTCACGTCGAGGCTCGTCAGGCCAGAACAGCCATAGAACATTTCGCTCATGTTCGTCACATTGTCCGTCTTGAGGTTGCCGATGCCAGTGATGGAGGATAGATTCCTAAGACCATGGAACCAGTAGGCTGTGCTTGTCAATGTGGTGCAACCAGCAAATGAGGCATCGAAGACGACACTGGTAATGCTTTCCCTCTGCCAATACCATGACGGATAGCCGCTTAACGGTCCGACGCTCATGCCATTGCGCTCTGTCTTCTGGTCGTCATAGTAGAAAGTCAAGACAGAATTGTCCTTGCTCAGTACGGCGTATGCTTCCGCATTGGGATCTACTGTTCCCGTTCCGCTGTTCGGATCCAAGAAGTCGCCCTCCTGTGGATTAGGATCAGCAATCTCTCCTGCCTCAATCTTCTGAATGATACGAGCCAGCATCAGGAAGGCCTCACCACGCAGACATTCGACAAAAGGATGAAATTCCGTATTCTCCGTCGTGATAATGCCCAGTTTGGCAGCTCGGCGCACATAGCCCATCCTGATAGGTGATGTTTCTGACAGCTGGGCTATACCAGGATCATTAGGGAATGGATTATCCGTTCCTTTCGTATCAGGCTTGATGTTGAAGGCTTCCATCAATTCCTTCAGGATATTGATGCGAGACTCATAGCCTTCAGGGAAGAATCCATCACGGTCACGGTCAAACGGGGTGATGCCGTCACCATAATCCAGATAGAGCAATGCCTTTGCTGCCTGATAATAAGGTGCATCGGATTTCAAGTCATCATATATGCCAGGATACTGATCAGAGACAAACGTGCTGGGAATTTCCCTACCTTTCAGTGTAAAGAGACCACGGAAAGTGATGTTCGCAAGGTCATGGCGTATCATCCTATCTTCCACCAAATACTTTCCATCAACTTTAGAGCCATCAAGTATACCTCTTTCACACAGGAAACTCGTTGCTGCATAATAGGCGTTGTCTGTCGGAATCTCTGACATATCGCAACTTTCCATAGCTGGACCGTTCTTCTGGGTGAAATATCCCTTCTGACTTGGCTTGTCGACACGGGCATAGTCTAAATCTTCCTTATTGGTGTCAGAAAATTTCGTGCCATTACCTCCCACAAGAGAACTGCAATTGTAGAACAAGGCCCCATTGCCATTATTCTCACTGGTAACGGCTGCCGTGCTCCATCTGTTTTCGTCAACGTATATGGTCTTTAAGTTGGAACATTCGGCGAATATACCGCCCATATCCTTTACTTTTGAAGTATTGAAACTCGACAAATCAAGCTCTGTTAATGATGAACAGTAGGCAAACATGCCATTCATCGTTGTCACGTTCGATGTGTCGAAGCCGGTCAGGTCGAGGCTTTTCAGCGATGAACAACCCAAGAACATACCTTCCATAGACATCACTTCAGAAGTGTTCAGGTTTTCCAAGCCTTCAATGGTGGTCAACGCGCTGCATTGCATGAACCATGTCATTGTGGAGGACGGACGATAGTCTGCTACAGAGGTATCGAATACTGCCTTAGTAGCTTCAGCATAGAAGCGTGGTATTGTTAAGTAAATGTTCTCCCCACCGCGACTTGCTATATTGTCATCATAATAAAAAGTCACGGTTCCGTTACTCAATACCGCGTAGAAATTCTTTGCTGCAGCATGCAGCACAACAGACAATAACATACAGACTGTTATTAGTCTCAAATGCATCAATTTCTTCATATTTTTTAGGTTTCAAATCTTACTGCCTTCACTTTCGACCTTTCGAAAAATTTGCTGCAAAGATACAAAACTTCTTTTATCTGACCAAATAAAACAAGAAATAATTACACATCGTTCTGACACCATGTGCTCACCATGTTCTGACCCCGTGTGCTCATCTCGTTGATATGAATCAAGAAAAGAGCGCTGCTTGCGAACACAATGCATAATAATACCTGGAAATTAAGAAAACACACATATCTTTGCACAGCAATTCAAAAAGGAGGATTGTATATTTTATAGATATAAAGAAAACAATTATGAAAAAGATGATGATGCTGGCTGCTATGATGGTGGCTACAATTACAGCAAGCGCTCAGTTTGAGCCTGGAACAATCTCTATCCAGCCAAAGGTTGGTGGTGTTATCAGTAAGGTAAGCAATATGCCAAGGGTCCATTTTGATTTCAGCGATCTGGGAGGTCATAATTTCGATATTGACAAGTCGTTCTATGGAGGTGCGCTGATTGGTGCAGAATTCGAGTATCAGATTACCAACCAGTTCAGCGCCGCTGCTGGTCTGAACTACTCCATGCAGGGTTGCCAGTGGGAGGATTATGAACTCAGAAATGGCAACGACTACTCAAAGGTGAAGGATCTGCAGATAGAACTCGGTTATCTGAACCTGCCCGTCGTGGCCAATTTCTATCTGTTCAAAGGCTTTGCCATCAAGACGGGTGTCCAGTTTGGTTTCCTGCTGAGCGCAAAGTACAAGGCTACCAATGAACTCAAGCTTGAGGGCTTGAGCAGCACCACAGACTACAGCGTGGATGTCAAGGACGACTATAACAAACTCGACATTTCCATTCCCATCGGTGCTTCCTATCAGGTTCCCACAGTGCCCATCTACATCGATGCCCGCTACAACCTTGGTCTGACCAAACTTCAGAAGGAACTGTCTGCTGGCGAGGAGGCTAACAAGAACCAGGTATTCCAAGTGACTGTTGGTTATAAGTTCGCACTCTAATATCCAAAAGAATATTTAAAAACGACAGGAGCGGGGCCAGATGGTCTCGCTCCTGTTGTTGTTTCAATCACTCATCAGGCAGGATGGATGTTTCTATGGCTTGTTCTGCCAATAATGTCTCACGTCGTTCCAATGATAATAGGGGGCCATATCCGTTTCAATAGGCAGAGAGACCTCGCCCTCGTTGAGCAATATCTTCACTAAGATATCTGAGTCGGATGGACTGCTGCGATAGAAGATGATCTGAATGTTGCCTGCCATGGGATAGATGCGATATGTCTTCCAGCCTGCCGCTTCAAGTTCCTCGGTGCTGTTGTAGTCTCTGTCAAGATTGTTGATGCCCATCCTGCAGGCTAACGGCAGCAATACCGACTCGTGCCCGAACCTGAAATGAGCACAGGGTGAATGGTCGGTTATGGCTTTGTCGGCATCTTCGAGGATTCTCTCCAACAATGCCTCCGTGTCTTCTCCCTTGTGAAAATGATTGTAGGCAGACGCGTTCTGAAGTCTCCAGATATCATATAGCTCATCGTCGTTGAATATCTCATAGAGCGAGAAACTGTCACGAAGTTCGGTGTTCT
>Ga0310691_10007969_pt1 | contig 10965 bp, 4 predicted proteins | sample 176DNAGHGlowgp2_FD_203887 | JGI IMG/M metagenome (GOLD analysis project Ga0310691, IMG submission 203887) | Sheep rumen microbial communities from Palmerston North, Manawatu-Wanganui, New Zealand - 1766 DNA GHGlow gp2 (v2) (version 2) | ecosystem: Host-associated > Mammals > Digestive system >... | reverse complement strand
TTTCCTGAACGATACCAGCACCAACACCACACACAATGTAATAAAAAAGGAATTTCTTCGGTCCCCATACACGCTCTATCACGGAGCCAAACATCCACAGGGCAAACATATTAAATAGAATATGCGTAAAGCCGCCATGAAGGAACATATAGGTGAAGAACTGATAAAAGTGGAAGTCACTAGCCTTAAAGAAGTGCAAGCCCAACAGAGCGTTTAAATCCACGCCACTACGCTGAAGCACCCATGAGGCTAGGAAAGCCAAAATGTTTATGACCAACAGATTCTTGGTCATTGTTGGAATATTATTCATCTTCTACTTGACGATTTGACTATTTACGATTTGACATTTATCCCTTTGTAGCAAGAGACGTGCCACTTATCGCCGCAAAATTACGAAAAATATCTGGTTTTTGGCACTAAAAAGGGGTAATACAAACTTTTTTTTATAAAAAAAGCAATTTTTTTCCATTATTTGTTTGTTTTTTCACAAGATTATCCTATATTTGCGTTCAGATTTTGAATTAAACTATTTATCATTCACTTTAAAACAACAAAATTATGAACAAAACAGAATTGATTGATCAGATCGCAGCAGGCGCTGGTTTGACAAAAGTTGATGCAAAGAAAGCTCTCGATGCTACAGTAGCAGCTATCAAGGACGCACTGGTTAAGGGTGACAAGATTCAGCTCGTAGGTTTCGGCACATTCGCTGTTGCTGAGAAGCCCGCTCGTGAGGGTATTAACCCCGCTACCAAGCAGAAGATTAAGATCGCTGCTAAGAAGGTTGCTAAGTTCAAGGCTGGTGCAGAACTCGCTGAGGCTGTCAACAAGTAATTCTTGTTAAGAAAAAATCACAAGAGGACTTCATTAAGATGAGGTCCTCTTTCTATTTATACAACCAGCTGATACGCTAATTAGCTGTTGAGAGAGCATCTAGTCATTAAACGAATTCTAACTATAAACTTAACAACACACACAACACAATGAAAAGAATCTGCCAGATCCTGCTGCTGTTAGGCATTGCACTGACAACATGGGCACAGGGCAGCAACGCCTTGGAACAAGTAAAGAATGACCCACGGAAAGCCTACGGCACAGACTACCCCTACCCTTACGAGAACGTAGCACTAACAAAGGCGCCAAGCGGCTACAAGCCTTTCTACATTAGTCACTATGGTCGACACGGCTCACGCTACTTCTGGAACGACGTATTGTACCGTGAAATTGATTCAGTGCTCACTAAGGCTCACAATCTCGGTCTGCTAACACCTATTGGCGAACGCTTCCGCGAGAAATACAATATCTGTAAAGACGAATTGGCACTGGGCGTCAGTGAACTAAGCGACAAAGGATGGGAGCAACACCAGTATATTGCCCGTACCATGTATAACAACTTCCCTGAGGTCTTCAAGAACGGTGGCGACGTGTATGCCATCTCCTCACTGGTGGGACGCTGTGTGATAAGCATGGCGGCATTCTGTCTGGAACTGACACAGTGTAACCCGAAGATAGAAATCCGTGAAGAGTCAGCCCGTAAGATATTAGATGGTGTAAAGCCCGACGACCGCCAGAACCCGCTGCGCAAACGTTGGCCACGTTCGAAGCCTCGCTACGAGAAGAACAGGAGTCTGTTCCTGGGTAAGGACTCGCTGAGAGAGGTTATCGTGCCCCGTGTGTTTACAAGCACGGAAGGACTGCCCAACAAGCCACACCATATTGGCAGCAACCTCATCAACCTCTACACATCACTGCCCAGCATCGGACAAGAGGGAATCATGGAGGGGATTATTACTGACGAAGAACTGGCAGCACGATGGGAATCAGAGAATCTTGGCGGCTATTCGTGGGTCTTCGGGCCACGCTACGACATGATACCCATTCTAAAGGATATCATCCAGAAGGCCGACGACGTAGTGAACGGCAAGACGCGACGAGCTGCAGATCTCCGCTTTGGTCACGACACTTGTTTAGGGCCACTTACCGTACTGATGGGCATCAACGGTGCTGATAAAGACCCAGAGGACCCTTACAAAGTAAAGAACTGTTACCAGACCTGGGAAACATGTAAGGCATCAAACATACAACTGATTTTCTACCAGAGCAAGAAACAAGGACAGGATGTTCTGATGAAGTGCCTGATGAATGGTCAGGAGGCCTCGCTACCACTGCCAGGAGACCTGTATCCCTACTACCGCTGGAATGATTTCAAAAAGGTTTTTACCGACCGCTGCAACAGCGTGAAATAAACTAACGCCCATCATGCTACGACAGCACGATGGGCGTTTTCTTAGTATAGTCGGAATGAAAATTATTCCATTACAGTCTCTTCTGCAAAGTCGAGAACATTCTTCTTGTTAGCCTGCATGCGCTCATACTCTTCCTTAGAGCCTACGATAATCTTATCGAACTCGCGGAGACCAGTACCAGCGGGAATCAGGTGACCGGCAATCACGTTCTCCTTCATACCTTCCAGATTGTCGCTCTTGCCGCGGATAGCAGCCTCGTTGAGGACCTTAGTGGTCTCCTGGAACGATGCAGCAGACATGAACGACTTGGTCTGAAGTGCAGCACGGGTAATACCCTGCAGAATCTGTGTTGACGTAGCAGCCACAGCATCACGAACCTGTACGAGACGGAGGTCACGGCGCTTCAGGCTGGAGTTCTCGTCGCGCAGCTTGCGAGCGGTAACAATCTGGCCCTTCTGGAGGTTCTCAGAGTCGCCGGCATCGACAACAACTTTCTTACCCCAGATGCGGTCATTCTCCTCAGCAAAGTCGAGCTTGTCGACAATCTGCTGCTCGAGGAATGTGGTGTCGCCCGGATCGTTGATCTCTACCTTGCGCATCATCTGACGAACGATAATCTCGAAGTGCTTGTCGTTGATCTTCACACCCTGCAGACGATAAACGTCCTGTACCTCGTTAACAATGTACTCCTGAACAGCCGTGGGACCCTTGATGGCCAAGATGTCGGCAGGAGTGATAACACCATCAGAGAGCGGTGTGCCAGCACGTACGGCGTCGTGCTCCTGTACCAGGATCTGCTTAGACAGCGATACGAGGTACTTGCGCTGCTCACCAGTCTTTGAGGTAACGATAATCTCACGGTTACCGCGCTTTACCTTACCCATGGTAATCTCACCGTCGATTTCTGATACGATAGCGGGGTTCGATGGGTTACGAGCCTCGAAGAGCTCAGTGACACGGGGCAGACCACCAGTGATATCACCACCCTTGGCAGCAGCACGAGGAATCTTGACGAGGGTCTCACCAGTCTTAACTGTCTGGCCGTCCTCCACAACAACGTGACCACCCACAGGGAAGTTATAGGTACCAATAACGTCGCCATTGGCATCAACGATGTCGCAGGTAGGAACCTTTGACTTGTCCTTAGACTCCGTAACAATCTTCTCGGTCAAACCGGTGGTTTCGTCGGTCTCAGCACGGAAAGTTATACCCTCGACAACATCGTGGAACTTCAGTGTACCGGCATACTCAGTAACAATGACGGCATTGAAGGGGTCCCACTGGGCAATCTTGTCACCCTTCTTAACAGTATCACCATTCTTAAAGTAGAGTGAAGAACCGTAAGGAACGTTGACGGTAGACAGCACAATATTGGTATTCTTATCGACGAAACGCATTTCACCCAGACGGCTGACAACCATCTCGCACTCGCGACCATCCTCATCGAACGGTACAGTACGAACCTCTTCCAACTCAATCTTAGAATCGTTCTTGGCAACGATGCTGGCATTAGCTGCTGCGTTGGCAGCGACACCACCGGCGTGGAACGTACGCAGCGTCAGCTGAGTACCAGGCTCACCGATAGCCTGTGCAGCGATGACACCGACGGCCTCACCCTTCTGAACCATCTTACGGGTAGCGAGGTTACGACCGTAACACTTCATGCAGACACCATGCTTAGACTCACAGGTGAGCACGGAACGAATCTCGACAGACTCAATAGGAGAGTCCTCAATAATCTGTGCGATAGGCTCAGTAATCTCCTCACCGGCAGCAACGATGAGTTCGCCAGTAGAAGGATGGATGATATCGTGAACAGAGACACGACCGAGGATGCGCTCGTAAAGCGTTGAAATGACCTCGTCGCCGTTCTTCAGCGCGGTGCAGACGAGTCCGCGGAGCGTACCGCAGTCTTCCTCATTAATAATCACATCGTGAGAGACGTCAACCAGACGACGGGTCAGGTAACCAGCGTCGGCGGTCTTCATGGCGGTATCGGCAAGACCCTTACGGGCACCGTGGGTAGAGATGAAATACTCCAGCACGGACATACCTTCCTTGAAGTTCGAAATAATTGGATTCTCAATAATCTGAGCGCCCTCAGCACCAGCCTTCTGCGGCTTAGCCATAAGACCGCGCATACCAGAGAGCTGACGGATCTGGTCCTTACTACCACGAGCACCGGAGTCGAGCATCATGAATACGGCGTTGAAGCCCTGGTCGGCCTCGGTCATCTCCTTCATCAGCACATTACCCAGGTCGTTGTTGATGTGGGTCCAAGTATCGATAACCTGATTGTAACGCTCGTTGTCGGTGATGAAACCCATATTGTAGTTCTCGGTAATCTGCTGAATCTCGGCATTACCCTTCTCAATCAGATCCTTTTTAGACTCAGGGATGATGATATCGTCAAGATTGAACGACAGACCAGCCTCATAAGCCATGCGGTAACCCAGGTTTTTGATACCATCGAGGAACTCGCAAGCCTCAGCGAAACCAACATTCTTAATAACGTCGGCAATGATATCGCGGAGAGACTTCTTAGAAACAATCTTGTTGACATAGCCAACTTCCTTAGGTATGATGCCATTAACAATGACACGACCGACAGAGGTCTCTACCATGTGGCGGCAAGGCTTGCCGTCGACGATGTCGTCAACCATTACCTTTACCTGAGCATGAAGGTCGCACTTGCCCTCGTTGTGGGCTATGATAGCTTCTTCAGGACCGTAGAAGGTCAGACCCTCACCCTTGGCACCTGGACGAATCTTAGAGATATAGTACAGACCGAGCACCATATCCTGTGAAGGAACGGTGATAGGAGCACCATTTGCAGGGTTCAGAATATTGTGGCTCTGGAGCATCAGAATCTGTGCCTCCAGGATAGCCTCGTTAGACAAGGGGAGGTGGACAGCCATCTGGTCACCATCGAAGTCGGCGTTGAACGCGGTACATGCCAGTGGGTGCAGCTGGATAGCCTTACCCTCAATGAGTTTAGGTTGAAAGGCCTGAATACCCAAACGGTGCAGTGTTGGTGCACGGTTCAGCAGTACGGGATGACCCTTCATGACATTCTCCAGAATATCCCAGATAACGGGCTCGCGACGATCTACAATCTTCTTAGCAGACTTAACGGTCTTCACGATGCCGCGCTCGATAAGCTTACGAATGATAAATGGCTTGTAGAGCTCTGCTGCCATCAACTTAGGCAGACCGCACTCACCCATCTTCAACTCAGGACCAACGACGATAACCGAACGTGCTGAGTAGTCAACACGCTTACCGAGCAAGTTCTGACGGAAGCGACCCTGCTTACCTTTCAGTGAGTCAGAGAGTGACTTCAGAGGGCGGTTGCTATCGCTCTTCACAGCAGAAGACTTACGGCTGTTGTCAAAGAGAGAGTCAACAGCTTCCTGCAGCATACGCTTCTCGTTGCGCAGAATGACCTCAGGAGCGTGAATCTCCATCAGGCGCTTCAGACGGTTGTTACGAATGATAACGCGACGATAGAGGTCGTTCAAATCGGAGGTAGCGAAACGGCCACCATCCAGAGGAACAAGAGGACGGAGCTCAGGAGGAGTGACGGGGATAATCTTCATAATCATCCACTCAGGACGGTTGATACCCTTCTCCACGCTGGAGCGGAAAGCCTCTACTACCTGCAGACGTTTCAATGCCTCGTTCTTACGTTGCATAGAAGAGTCGCTGTTGGCACGGTCACGCAGCTCGTATGACAGTGAGTCGAGGTCAAGACGAATCAGAAGGTCATAGATGGCCTCAGCACCCATCTTACAGATGAACTTATTGGGGTCGCTGTCCTCCAGATAGTCGTTGTCGGCAGGAATCTGGTTGTCAATGAGGTCATTGTACTCCTCCTCAGAGAGCAGGTCGTACATCTGAGAACCCAGTGCAGCATTGCCGTCGGCATCCTTCTTACCCGCCATAATACCGGGCTGAATAACCACGTAACGCTCATAGTAGATGATGGCGTCGAGCTTCTTGGTGGGCAGACCCAACAGGTAACCAATCTTGTTAGGCAGTGAGCGGAAGTACCAGATGTGAGCTACGGGCACAACGAGTTCGATGTGACCGGTACGCTCACGACGTACCTTCTTCTCAGTAACCTCTACACCACAACGGTCGCAGACGATGCCCTTATAGCGTATGCGCTTGTACTTGCCGCAGGCACACTCGTAATCCTTAGTAGGACCGAAGATGCGCTCGCAGAACAGACCGTCACGCTCGGGCTTATAGGTACGATAGTTGATGGTCTCAGGCTTGGTAACCTCACCAAAGGAGTTCTCAAGGATCTCCTCAGGCGAAGCCAGACCGATGGTAATCTTTTGGAAATTACTCTTTATCTTTGTATCTTTCTTGAAAGCCATATTTCAATATATAACTCTTAATTCTTAACTCTTAATTCTTAATTCACAGATTAGTCCATCTTAATGCTAAGACCAAGACCCTTCAACTCGTGCAGCAGCACGTTGAGAGACTCTGGAATACCAGGAGTTGGCATGGGGTCACCCTTGACGATGGCCTCATAAGCCTTAGCACGACCAACAACATCATCAGACTTGATGGTCAGAATCTCCTGCAATACATGGCTAGCACCGAATGCCTCCAAAGCCCAGACCTCCATCTCACCAAAACGCTGACCACCGAACTGGGCCTTACCGCCAAGAGGCTGCTGCGTGATGAGTGAGTACGGACCGATAGAACGAGCGTGCATCTTGTCCTCAACCATGTGACCGAGTTTCAGGAAGTATGTGATACCCACGGTAGCGGGCTGGTCGAAGCGCTCACCGGTCTCACCATCATACAGGTGAGTAGAACACAGACGGGGCAGTCCTGCCTTGTCGGTCCATTCAGCGAGATCGTCAAGCTTAGCACCGTCGAAGATAGGTGTAGCAAACTTCACACCCAGACGCTTACCAGCAGCACCGAGAATAGCCTCGAAAATCTGACCCAGGTTCATACGTGAAGGCACACCCAGCGGATTCAGCACCAAGTCAACGGGACGACCATCCTCAAGGAATGGCATATCCTCCTGACGTACAACCTTAGAAACGATACCCTTGTTACCATGACGACCGGCCAGCTTATCACCGACACCAATCTTACGTTTCTTGGCAACATATACCTTAGCCATCTGCAGAATGCCTGAGGGCAGTTCGTCACCGATGGTGATAGCAAACTTCTTACGCTTCATCTCAGCATCAAGCAGCTTGAACTTCTTCATATAGTTGATGATGAGCTTGCCAATGAGTTCATTCTTGTGCTCGTCAGCAGTCCAGTTACTAATCTGGATATCACCATACTCAAGGTTCTTCAGGTTGGTAACGGTGAACTTAGCACCCTTAGAGATAATCTCCGCACCAGTGTAATCCTTCACACCCTGTGAAGTCTTACCCTTGGTCAAGGTCATCAGCTTCTCAACCAGAATATCCTTCAAGTCATCGCACTTAGCCTCGTACTCCTCGTCAATCTTAGCCAGCGTTACCTTGTCCTGCTGCTTGGTTTGACGGGTCTTCACGGCACGGGTGAAGAGTTTCTTGTCGATAATGACACCACTCAGTGAGGGATTAGCCTTCAATGAAGAATCCTTCACATCACCAGCCTTATCACCGAAGATAGCGCGGAGCAGCTTCTCCTCAGGAGAAGGATCGCTCTCACCCTTTGGTGAAATCTTACCAATCAGGATGTCACCTGGCTCTACGCGGGCACCGACACGGATGATACCGTTCTCGTCGAGGTCCTTGGTAGCCTCCTCAGAAACATTAGGAATATCTGATGTGAACTCCTCAGCACCACGCTTGGTCTCACGGACATCGAGAGAATACTCATCAACGTGTACAGAAGTCAGTACGTCCTCACGAACAATACGCTCGTTGAGCACAATAGCATCCTCATAGTTGTAACCCTTCCAAGGCATGTAAGCTACCAACAGGTTGCGACCCAGTGCGAGTTCGCCATCCTCAGTGGCATAACCTTCAGTAAGGATGTCTCCCTTCTTCACACGCTGGCCCTTATTACAAATAGGACGCAAGTCGATAGTCATGTTCTGGTTGGTACGACGGAACTTAGGAATACGGTACTCCTTAAGAGCGGGTTCGAAGCTGACAAACTCCTCGTCATCCGTGCGGTCATAGAGCACGCGGATAGTAGTAGCATCAACATAATCGATAACACCCTCACCCTCAGCAGTAATCATGGTACGAGAGTCCTCGCAGACCTGCTTCTCGATACCGGTACCTACAATAGGAGCTTCGTTGTGGAGCAGAGGAACTGCCTGACGCATCATGTTCGATCCCATCAGTGCACGGTGAGCATCGTCGTGCTCCAAGAAAGGAATCAGTGATGCAGCAATAGAGGCAATCTGCTGTGGCGATACGTCCATCAAGTCGACGTCTGTTGGGGGCACAACGGGGAAGTCGGCATCCTGACGACACTTGACGACCTTGCGGATGAATGTACCATCGTCGTTCAGCGGTGCATTACCCTGACCGATAACGTGGCTCTCTTCTTCCTCAGCGGTGAGGTAGACAATATCGTCGTTATTGAGGTTGGCAATACCATTCTCCACCTTGCGGTAAGGAGTAGAGATAAAGCCAAGTTCATTAATCTTTGCATAAACACACAATGACGAAATCAGACCGATGTTAGGACCTTCAGGGCTTTCAATAGGACAGAGACGGCCATAGTGTGTATAGTGTACGTCACGAACCTCGAAACCAGCACGTTCACGTGACAGACCGCCAGGACCAAGGGCAGAGAGACGACGCTTGTGAGTCACCTCAGCCAGCGGGTTGGTCTGGTCCATAAACTGTGACAGCGGATTGGTACCGAAGAACGAGTTGATAACACTCGAAATAGTCTTGGCATTGATCAGGTCGGTAGGAGTGAACACCTCGTTATCGCGAACGTTCATGCGCTCACGGATAGTGCGACTCATACGTGCCAGACCGATAGAGAACTGGTTAGACAGCTGTTCGCCAACAGTACGTACGCGACGGTTAGACAGGTGGTCGATATCGTCGACAGTAGCTTTTGAGTTAATCAGCTGGATGAGGTACTTGATAATCTCGATGATATCCTCCTTGGTGAGCACACGAACATCCATATCGGTGTTCAGACCCAGCTTCTTATTAATACGATAGCGACCTACGTCACCCAGGTCATAGCGCTTGTCGGAGAAGAACAGGTTCTGGATAACCTCACGGGCACTGGCATCATCGGCAGGATCAGCATTACGCAGCTGACGGTAGATGTAGAGCACAGCCTCCTTTTCTGAGTTGGAGGGGTCCTTCTGCAGCGTATTGAAAATAATGGAGTAGTCCTGTGCAACAGATTCGTCCTTGTGAACAAGGATAGTAGAAGCACCGCTCTCAAGAATATCGAGCATGTTATCCTCGGTAATCTCGGTCTCACGCTCCATGATAACCTCGTTACGTTCAATAGATACAACCTCACCGGTATCCTCATCAACAAAATCCTCGTTCCAACTCTTCAGTACACGGGCAGCAAGTTTACGGCCCAGCACTTCCTTCAGAGATTTCTTGTTGACCTTTACCTCCTCAGCGAGATCGAAAATCTGCAGGATATCCTTATCAGCTTCAAAACCAATAGCACGCAGCAGTGTGGTAACGGGCAACTTCTTCTTACGGTCAATGTAAGCATACATGACGTTGTTGATGTCGGTAGCGAACTCAATCCATGAGCCCTTGAAAGGAATGATACGGGCAGAATAGAGCAAAGTACCATTTGCATGAACGTTCTGGCCGAAGAACACACCCGGTGAACGATGCAACTGAGATACAACAACACGCTCAGCACCATTGATGACAAAGGTACCATTGGCGGTCATGTAAGGAATAGGACCGAGGAACACATCCTGAATCACTGTGCCGAAATCCTCATGATCGGGATCAGTGCAATAGAGTTTCAACTTAGCCTTCAAGGGCACGCTATATGTCAGGCCGCGCTCCAAACACTCATCAATGGTATAACGGGGCGGGTCGATATAGTAATCCAGGAACTCAAGAACAAAGTTGTTACGCGTATCGGTGATAGGGAAGTTCTCAGCGAACACCTTATACAGACCATCATTCTTGCGTTCCTCAGGCGGAGTGTCTAACTGGAGGAAGTCTTTGAAAGACTTTAATTGCACATCGAGAAAATCCGGAAACGGCATCGGATTCTTGACGCTGCCAAAGTTTACTCTGTTATCTATTACTTTTGAAGCCATATAATAATAATGTGGGTTATTGTTTCCTAGTGAAACTAGTGATACTAGCCAGACTAGATATACTAGTTTTGACTAGAAAAGACAAGAAAATGGTCGGGAACCCTCGACTGGAGAGCTCCCAACCATAGTGTTTATTGTTGTGACTGAATTACTTCAGCTCAACGACGGCACCAGCCTCTTCGATAGCCTTCTTCAGGTTCTCAGCCTCGTCCTTAGACAGACCTTCCTTCAGAGTAGAAGGAGCACCGTCTACGAGATCCTTAGCTTCCTTCAGGCCAAGACCGCAAGCTTCCTTGACAGCCTTAACAACCTGCAACTTAGCAGCACCTGCCTCTTTCAGAACTACGTCGAAAGAAGACTTCTCCTCAGCAGCGGCAGCATCGCCACCAGCAGCGGGACCAGCAGCAACAGCAACAGCTGCAGCAGCGGGCTCAATTCCATACTCGTCCTTCAGGACTGTTGCCAACTCTT
>Ga0310691_10007966_pt1 | contig 10966 bp, 4 predicted proteins | sample 176DNAGHGlowgp2_FD_203887 | JGI IMG/M metagenome (GOLD analysis project Ga0310691, IMG submission 203887) | Sheep rumen microbial communities from Palmerston North, Manawatu-Wanganui, New Zealand - 1766 DNA GHGlow gp2 (v2) (version 2) | ecosystem: Host-associated > Mammals > Digestive system >... | reverse complement strand
AATATTTCCGACGCCATGCGCTGGGTTCTCGGTGAGCAGAGCACTAAGGCGCTCAGGGGCTCGCGTATGGAAGACGTCATTTTCGGCGGTACAGACCGCAGAAAGGCGCTCGGCTACGCCGAGGTTATCCTGCATATAGACAACAGTGACAGAACTCTTGACAGGGAAGCGGATGACGTTTCTGTTTCAAGGCGTCTTTACCGTTCGGGTGAGAGTGAATACAAGATAAACGGCGAGGTTTCAAGACTGCGCGATATTCACGAGCTGTTTATGGATACCGGTCTCGGCAGAGACGGATATTCAATGGTCAGCCAGGGAAAGATTGCCGACCTTGTTTCCGCCAAATCGACCCAGCGCAGGGATATGCTCGAGGAAGCGGCGGGAATCTCACATTTCCGTTACAGACGCGCGGACGCTTCAAGGCGGCTTGAGCAGGCGGAGGAAAACCTTATCCGTCTGAGAGATATTCTCGCCGAGCTTGAGTCGAGAATCGGTCCCCTTAAGACACAGAGCGAAAAGGCGATTAAATTCCTCGCTCTCGCAGATGAGAAAAAGACGCTTGAAATCGGTCTGTGGCTTCATACAATCGACAAGGCGGGAAACGACCTGCGCGAGCAGGAAAACAAGCTTTCAATCGCCACGGCGCAGTATGAGGAGGAAGAAAAGAAAATATCGGAAATCGAGGAGCAGATTGAGCAGGCAATCCGCAAGGGTCAGGATCTGACCGTTGAGGTCGAAACGCTGACAAGCGCCATTTCCGAAGCGGAGGAAAACGCCGCCGTTATTGACGGTAAAATAGCCGTTGAGGAAAATACCGCGGAGCACAATCTTGCCACGGTTGAAAGAATAAAATCGGATATGGGCGACGGTGAAAAGACCGTTGCCGAGGCGCAGGAGCAGATTGACAGCACCCGCGCCGAGATTGAAGAAAAGCAGAAAATGATTTCGGACACAAAGGACGAACTCGCGTCCGAATTTGAAAAACTCAATTCCCTGCTTGACAGAAACGGTGAAAACGGCGATAAAATCCGTGAGATAAACGACAAACTGACGGATACCGCTATCCGGCTGAGCGACCTCAAGGTCGGCAAGAGCACTGCTTCGTCAGCCGCCGCCGAGCTTAAAGCCAGAATTGCCGCAATCGACGAGATAATCGATTCGCGCGGAGATTCCGTCAAGGCGATTGAGCAGGAGAAGGCAAAGGCGGAAAGCGCGATACGAAAGTTCAGGGATGAGGAGAGCGAAAACAGAAACGCGCTTGAAGGATACCGCCTTATAATCGAAACAAGAGAGGGTAAGGCGGAGAAGCTCCGCAAGGAAACCGAATCGCTGAACCTCGATATATATCAGAAAAACGCGAGAATAAAAATGCTGGATGACCTCGAGAAGAATCTCGACGGCTACGCGGGTTCGGTCAGAAAGGTCATAACCGAGGCGAAACGCGGCGCGATGAAAGGAATCAGAGGAACTATTTCCCAGCTTATTTCAACGCAGGGCGAATATGCCGTAGCTGTTGAAACGGCGCTCGGAGCGGCGGTGCAGAATATTGTTACAGACAATGAAAACTCCGCTAAGAGGGCAATTGAATTTCTCAAGGAAAACAGAGCCGGCAGAGCGACATTCCTGCCTCTGACCTCGGTAAAGGCCAAGCCGTTCACCGAAAAGGGGCTTGAAAACTGCGACGGTTTTGTGGATATGGCGGACAAGCTCGTTGAATATGACAGCGATTATGCCGGAATAATCGGAAATCTGCTCGGAAGAACGGCGGTCATCGACAATATCGACAACGGAATCGCGATGGCTAAAAAATACTCCTACCGATTCAAGATAGTTACTCTTGACGGGCAGGTGCTCAATGCCGGCGGTTCGATAACTGGCGGTTCGAGAGGTTCGGGAACGGGCTTCCTGAGCAGAATAAACGAAATCGAGGAACTGAAGGAAGATGTTAAAATCCTTCAGAAGAAATACGACGAAAAGCAGGCGGAATTCAATACAATCGACGGCGAAATAACCGAGGCGAACGCTCAGATTGACGTCACGGACGCCGAGATAATCAAAATCCAGGAAAATATCATCAGAGCCGAGAGCGACCTGAAACTCGCGAGCGACAGATACGATGCCGCAATCGGTCAGATAAGCGAGCTTGAGGAAGAAAAAGAGCGCGCCGGCGTCAGAATAACCGAAGCGGAAAAAGAGGAAAAGAGAGCCGACGGCGAAATCGAAAAGCTCAATAACGAAACCGATGAACTCAACGCTCAGCTTGAGGAGCTCGACAAGGAGCGCGATAAGCTTGAGCAGCTTCGCGAAAAATCCTCCGAAATCCAGAACGGACTCAACATCAGAATCGTTGAGCTTACCAAGGAAATCGAGGCGTGCAACGGCATAATCGAGGCGGCGATACTCAACAAAGAGGCGCTCGAAAGCCGTTCGGGAAAACTGAATGAGGAAATCGAAGGATTGCTTGCCGCCAATGAGGAGATAGCGAAAACGGTCGTATCTCTCAGGGAAGAAGCGGCAAAGCTCCGTGAGCAGGCGAATGAAAACCGCGGTAAAATCGAGGCGCTTGTCGGAGAAAGAAACGAAAACGAAGCGCTGAATATTCAGCTCAGAAACCGCGAAAGAGAGGAAAACGCCGAGAAGGAAAAACTCGGCGGCGAGCTGGCAAGACTTGAGGAAAGAAAATCCGCGCTTGAAAACTCCCTCGAAACTACCAAGAACAAGCTTTACGACGAGTATCAGCTGACTTACAGAGAGGCGGCTGAAATCGGCGAGGTGCCCGATGATATTCCGAAGGCGCAGCGAACTCTTCAGGAAATCCGCGGCAAAATCCGCGCTCTCGGCAATGTCAATGTGGGAGCGGTTGAAGAATACAAAGAGGTCAGCGAACGCTACGAATATATGAACGGTCAGCTTACAGACGTTGAAAGCTCCAAGAAGGAGCTTGAAAAACTGATTGAGGAACTGACCGGCAAGATGGCGGAGAAGTTCCGCGAGCAGTTCAGGAGAATCAACAACGAGCTCGGTGTCACGTTCCGTGATTTGTTTGACGGAGGCCGCGCCGAACTTGAGCTTGACGATCCGCAGGATGTTCTCGAGTGCAACATCAATATCAAGGTTCAGCCGCCGGGCAAGAATGTTCAGAATATCGACCTGCTTTCGGGCGGTGAAAAAGGTCTTGCCGCAATCGCGCTCCTGTTCGCGATTCTCAAGGTTACGCCGGCGCCGTTCTGCGTGTTTGATGAGGTTGAGGCGGCTCTTGATGACGTCAATGTCGCGAGATACGCGAAATATGTGCGCAGCATGACCGGAAACACGCAGTTCATCCTGATTACCCACAGAAGAGGTACGATGGAGGAGGCGGATATCCTCTACGGCGTCACCATGCAGGAAGAGGGCGTCTCAAAGATGCTCGAGCTCAAGAGCTATGAGATGACAAGAAAACTCGGACTTGATAATTAAAGAATACATATAATTGAAGGGAAAGGAAACGTTATGGAAATTTCGGAAGCCAAAAAATTAGTTATCGAAGCAGGCGAAAAACTCGTTGAGGAAGGACTCATCGCGAGAACCTGGGGCAATGTCAGCTGCAGAATTGACGAAAAAACTTTTGTCATAACACCGAGCGGCAAGCCCTATATCGGGCTCACTCCCGATGATATAGTCGAGGTCGCGATTGATGACCTCGCGTGGAGCGGCGATGTCAAGCCCTCCAGCGAAAAGGGAATTCACGCCGAGGTATATAAGATGTATCCCGAGGCGAATTTCGTAATTCACACTCATCAGAAGGTTGCGTCCGCAATCTCCGTTCTTAAAACAGGCATTGACAGAGTTGCCGGAGAAGCCCGTCAGATTATCGGCGACAATGTCCTGCTCGGCGGTTACGGCCTTCCCGGCACAAAGAAGCTCAGAAAGGGAGTCACAAACGCCCTTCGTCAGAGCCCTTCAAAGGCAATCATTATGGCGCATCACGGCGCGCTCTGCTACGGCGCTTCATTCCGCGAGGCGTTTGATGTTGCCGCCTGCCTTGAAAGACATTCGGCGCAGTATATCATCGACGGCGCGAAGGAAAAATTCGGCTTCGCGGCGGACAGTCTTGATGATTTCTGTGAAAAAGTTGTTAAAAAAGTCTTAAAAACAAACGAATCGATTGAAATAGACAAGTCTGAACTGTATAATAGTTCCTGTGACAGGGATGAGGGCAGAATCGTTCTGACAAACCAGGCGGACGGCGGCAAGGTTCATATGGACCTCAAATCGGGATTTGCCGATTCCGAGGTTTCCGATACAGCCGAAGCCCACAGACAGATTTACCTCAGCTCCGAAAACGCGAACTACATTATTCACAACGCCGATAAGGAAACCGTTGCCGTTTCCCTGCTCGGCAAGACAATGAAGCCGCTGCTTGACGATTTCAGCCAGATCTGCGGCACGAAAGTCAAAGTCGCGAAGACCGCGTCAAAATGCGGAAAGAAAATTAAGGGCAAAAACGCAGTCCTTCTTAAAGGAAAGGGCGCCCTGTGCACCGGAGCCGTTGAAGGCGACGCGCAGGCGGTTGATATGATAATGAGCAAGAGCGCGCTCGCGCTGCTCACAACCAAGGTGTTTGAGCCCGCAAAACCGATCAACCCGGTTGAAGCGCTGCTTATGAGAGTTGTTTATCTGAAAAAATACTCAAAACAGGCAGAGAAATAACCGATATCTTCTTTCTTTTTGTCCCCCGCTTTTATATTGAAAAGTCCGGATTATCATCCGGACTTTTCGCTTTATAATTAATAATGACTTAATGAATAATGAATAATTTCGGTTGCCGACTCTGTCGGCGATTATATGATCGCCACACCCGGCTCGTCGTCACAAGCTCCGTATCTCTCGCGCCTGCGCCTTCAAAAATCTGTTTGCGCAGGCTCTCAATCACTCCGCTGCTCCTCCTCTCCCCAAAAAGTCTGTCGGACTTTTCGGGGGCCCCGTAATTTTTTTCGCCACATGCCACCCTCTCCGATCTCGGAGAGGGCCAAGCTTAAGGGAACCTCGCGTGTTTAAAGACGGTTCGACCCTCCGATCTCGGAAAGGGCCAATAAGGATGTCCGTGAGGACCGTAGGGCAAGCATTCATGCTTGCCGCAACCAAGGATATGTGGAGCTTCGTCGTCACAAGCTCCGTATCTCTCGCGCCTGCGCCTTCAAAAAACTGTTTGCGCAGGCTCTCAATCACTCCGCTGCTCCTCCTCTCCCCAAAAAGTCTGTCGGACTTTTCGGGGGCCTCTTAATTATGTCGCCACACCCGCCCTTCGGGCACCCTCTCCGATCCTGGAGAGGGCCAATAAAGCGGTTGCTTCGCTCCGGTTGTGTTTTGCCGTCATTAAAGCCCATTTACCTTGATATATAAGGCTTCGGAAACCCGTCAACAGTAGGGGCGATTATCAATCGCCCGCCCAAGGATATGCGGAGCATAAATAATCAATTACATTACAATGCCCGAAACGGCACGGATGAATCCGTGCCCTACGTTGGAACAATTATGTCCGTTAGGACCGTAGGGGCGATTATCAATCGCCCGACGGAAATACACAAAATTATAACGGGCGAATAATATGTATAGTGTAATAAGATAGTATACAAGTGTGTAAGCGGATAGTATACACTTTTATGATATAATTACGGCACAATATACAAGGGAGATGTGCCTATGTCATGGGAGTATAAATCGATGTCTGACCTCAGAGAAGAATTTGTAAATGTTGCATTGAATTCTCGCAATTTCAGTGCTGTGTGCAGAGATTACGGCATTACCAGAAAAACCGGATATAAGTGGCTTAAAAGGCATGCTGAGGGCTTGCCTATGAGCGATTTAAGTAAAACGCCTTTCTGTGTTGCCAACAAAACTCCGCCCGATGTGGAAAAAGCAGTTTTGGATATCAGAGCCGATAATCCGGGATGGGGAGCAAAAACCATTCACAAAGTTCTGGAGAATAATGGTTATGACAATTTGCCGTGCATAAAAACTATCAATAATATTCTCAATAGAAACGGTTGCATAGATCCTGTCGAGTCTGATAAACGAAAACCATATATACGCTTTGCCAAAGAACATAGCAATGATATGTGGCAGACAGACTTCAAAGGTGAATTCAAAATGAAAAACGGCAAGTATTGTTATCCTCTTGATATTATTGACGATTGCACCAGATTCGCGATAAAGATTGTTCCTTTCGAGAGCACGGCGAACGTAGTAATCTCAAGTTTTGAAGCTGCTTTCAGAGAATTCGGTATGCCAAAAGCAGTGCTGTCTGATAACGGTGCTCACTTTGCCGGTTTCCGTCACGGCTTTACTCAATTTGAAAAATTCTTGATGAACCACGATATACTTCCTATTCACGGCAGGGCATATCATCCTCAAACTCAGGGTAAAATAGAGAGATTTCACAGATCAATGAAAGAAGAGCTCCTCAAATATCGCTCATTTAATAACATAGATGATGCTAATAATGCATTTCAGGAATGGAGATACAAATACAACTGTATACGGCCGCATGAGGCGTTGAATATGTTGTGCCCTGCAGATGTTTATGAGAAAAGCAAAAGGGAGTATAAGGATGATGTTTCGGAATATATATACAGCGGCGACCATCATGTTATTAAAGTCAACACCTGGGGATATGTAAGATTTGCTAATTATCAGGTTTATATAAGTGAAACAATGATTAATGAACACATTGAATTCAGACATTCAGATGACGGCAATTCTTTCTTTGCCTGTTACCGTAATTTCAAAATTGCCGAGTTTGATGTTCATTCCGGTAAGCTTCTTAACCGTCGCATTTCAAGACTGTAAATGTGTATACCATGTCCTTGCACACCTGTATACCATGTTACTCTTGACATAATATTCGCCCCTACTCGGGGGCCCCGTAATTTGTATCGCCCGTCACAGGAATATGTGGGCATAAAATAATTTCACAACAATTAATTATTTCTCTGTTTCGGTTTTTACAAATATCTCGCCGCTCTTGTTGGTGCCGTACGCTCTGACTTCGATACCGCTCTTTTTCATTTTTCCGATGCAGTCAAGAACCTGCTGAGTGATAATCTCACCGGGAACGACAATGGGTATTCCCGGAGGATATGCCCAGAGGTAGGTCATTGAAATCCTGCCCGATGCCGCTTTGAACGGAATATATTCTCCCTTGAGGTTCATCGCCTCATTTACGCTCATACTGATTCTCGGCTTCGGATAGGTCAGCGGCGCTTCAAGCGGGGTTTTGCTCTCGGCGAGTGACAGGTCGATGTCAAGCAGCGCGTCGGCGAGGCGGAGCAGAGACTCCTTTGTGTCGCAGATTGAGGTGATGCATACGAGATAATCCCTGCAAACCATTTCCGGCTCGATGTGATAGGCAATTCTGAGTTTTTCGGCAATATCGCCCGCGGGTATGCCGGCTTTCTTTGCCGAGATGATAATCTTTCCGCTGTCAAACGCGAAGACATTAAGCTCCGACGTGTGACCCGGAACCTGAAGCACCTTCAGCCCCGATATCACTTCGTCAAACATATTGAGATTCTGCCTGTACGCGGCGAAAAGCTCGGTGCTTCTCTCCTCAAGAAGGGTGACGCATCTGTCAACCGAGGCAAGCAGAACATACGACGGCGAGGAAGTTTCGAAAATATCGAGCGCCCTCTCAAAATCCTCGCTGTTCATTTCATCATTGATATAAAGAGCGGAGGTCATGGTCATCGCGGGAAGGGTTTTATGCAGCGATTCAACAACCGCGTCGGCTCCCCTTGAAAGAGCGTCTGACGGATATGAAACGCCGTAGCCGAGATGCGCTCCGTGCGCGGCATCGACAAAGACCCTCGCGCCGTGACTGTGCGCGATGTCCGAAATCGAGCGGATATCGCTGACCATTCCCTCATAAGTGGGAGAGGTCAGGATAACGAGTTTCGCTCCCGGGTTTTCTTCGAGCGCCTTTTCAATCGCTTCGGGCTCAACGGGATAATCAAAGCCGAATTCTTCATCCGACGGCGGAAAAACATAGACGGGTTTTACGGCGCAGAGCTCAACGGCGTGATAAACCGATTTATGGCAGTTGCGCACCATAATGACGGTATCGCCCGGATGAGTCATTGCCCTGATGGCGGCGGATACGCCCGCGGTTGAGCCGCAGACTATTGGAAACGCCGCCGCGGCGCGGCGGAGCTTTGCCATTCTCGCGGAAAGTTCTCCGAGCACGCCCGTGCGGTGATGTAAGTCGTCGAAGCCTTCAACCTCGGTTATATCAAGGGAATAGGGAAGCGCGCCGCTGAATTCGGGATTTCTCTTGTGCCCCGGCATATGCATCGGCAAAATATCCGAATCGGTATAGCTTATCAGTTTTTCATAAAGTGACATTATTATTCCACCTAAAAATGTAGTTTAACTATTTTACTATATCCGGGCAAAAAAATCAAGAAGCGAAAGATATGACGCTTGTAACGGCGGTGCGAAGCCCCTGCTTATTTGATTTTTCCGTTGATTATCAGCTTATATTCTCCCGCGAAAATCTTTCCGACAAGATCGCGGTTATCCCTGATTTTCTCCGTGAACGCAAGACCGGCGAAACCGTAGCCGCCGCCTCCGTGAATATCGCTTCCCGAAATTTTCAGTATTTTGGAATGCTCAAAGTATTTTTCCGCCTTGAGATTGTCCTCATCGGTGTTTTCGTAATTGTAAATCTCAACCGCGTCAAAAAACTCCTCACCTATGAAACTGTCCGGGTCGGGTATATAACCTCTGCGGCGGAACGGATGCGCGGCGGCAATCAGTCCTCCGTTTTCGTGTACAAAATCACGCATCCTGGCGATATCCATATCGCGGAATTCCGGGCAGGCGGCAAAGACTTCCGGCTCAATGCCGTAAATCAGAGCTTCCTTGCCGGGAAGATAAACCTCCTCGATTCCGAAGAAAACATCTATATCCTTGTTATGCGAATATTCCTTTGCCGCGAGATAATCTCTCTCATAAGCGCCGACAAAGTCGCGCCAGGGCAGACGGCGGTCAACACAGGTGTTGCCGTGATAAAAATGATTGGTGAAAACGATGCCGCTCATTCCCTTTTTTATCGCGTCGTCAATGTGACGCTCAGCGCTGTCATAGCCGCAGTCCGAGCAGGCGGCGGTATGCGAATGCATTTCATATTTAAAGTACATAGGCATTACTCCTTTATGAATAAATAATAATTCTTCGGGCAAAAATAATCAACAGTAAATTTTTTTACACTGTCAACAGAATAATTATTGAAAATGTATTTATTTTTATTTAAAGTAATGATATAATAAAATTTAATTACAGCCGATTAACGAATCCGCTGTTACGGAGGTGTTTTATGGCCAACGAGAAGACCGAAAAAATCAAAAACGCGCTGCAGAATTTCAGGACCTACTGGGACCATCCGCCCGAGGGCAAGCATGTTTCATACCGCGAGTATGTGGATATCACTCTCGGTATAGGCGCAAACTACGCCGGAGCGCAGACGCTTTCGACATATATCAGTTTTGCCGCCGGCTGCTTCCTGATGATGTATCATTACAAGATTCCCTACCTGGCGTTTTCGGTAATCAACATCATCAATATGCCGCTGAGCTATATCTGGACAATGATTGCCTGGATAGTCAACGACAATCTCGGTTTCCTGCGCAAAAAGACGGAGAGAAAAATATACCTGACCTATTTCATTATGATGGCGGTAGGTCTGTTTATGATTATCTTTGATTTCTCGCCGTTTCTCAATCCTTCAAACAGCATTATCAGATACCTCAATTCACTTGAGGGAATCAATGCCGCTTCCGCCGTCAAGATTCTCGGAACCAACATCTTCTATAACGGCTACACCGGTTCGCGTAATATCTTCTACCGCAAGAAGCTGATTCCGAAATACGGAAGATACAAATATTCGCTTTACTGCGATTTCGTGCCCAAGACCGTTATGGTTTTCCTTATCGGCTGGCTTCCGTTTTACGACATCGGCGATGTTGTCAGAAGAGTCTGGGTGGCAAACCTGCTGTTTGCGATTTACAACGCCTACGGTTTCAACAATCAGCTTGAGGCGTGCGCTTCAAACATCAGCCCCGACCCGAAGGAAAGAATTATGGTGCGTACTTTCCCGATAAAGCTTTCGCACCTTGCCTGGAGCATAATCGCTCTTGTCATACCCGTATTCATCGACTTCACCAAGGACGGATGGGCGGATATCGCGGTGTTCAAATACATCCTTCCGTTCACATATCTTGTTTTCGCGATTATAACGATGCTGCTTGCGGGCAGAGTCAAGGAGAGAATTCCTCAGCCGCCTCTTGACAGAAAGGTCAATATCTCGTTCTGGGACGGTATGACCGGCGTTATGTACAACAAGTACAAATGGATAAACACTGTTGTCGGTCTGCTCGACTCACTCGGAAACGGTATGCTCGCGTTTACCACCATACTTTATCTCTATACCTTCCGTATGACGGGTCTTATCTATTCGCTGATTACGGCTCTTGTTTCGTTCGCGGGAACTCCGCCGGATTTCTTCACGCCGTATTTCAGAAAGCGATTCTCATATAAGCAGATAATGATATTCTATCAGCTCGTCAGGGCAATCGGTTACAGCTGCATTGTCGCGTGTTATCTGCTGTTCGGCGAGAACCTGACCCTGTGTGGTATTGTCAGCATTGTCATACTGATATTCATGGAGATGTGCTCAACCGTTCCCAAGTCAATCAACCGCGATATGGAAGTTCAGATAAACGACTATCAGATGTATCTGAGCGGCGAGCGTCTTGAGAGCTTCTCGGGTGTGTTCGGCTGGTTTACCGGCCCCATCACAAGTTTCGTCAGTCTTATCATTCCCCTGCTGCTTCTGCGCTACGGCTTCAACAGCAACTGGGATATTCTTTTCATTGACGAGTCGAGAATAAAGATTATCGTTATCCCGATTATTCTCGATATCATCGGC
>Ga0310691_10007965_pt1 | contig 10966 bp, 7 predicted proteins | sample 176DNAGHGlowgp2_FD_203887 | JGI IMG/M metagenome (GOLD analysis project Ga0310691, IMG submission 203887) | Sheep rumen microbial communities from Palmerston North, Manawatu-Wanganui, New Zealand - 1766 DNA GHGlow gp2 (v2) (version 2) | ecosystem: Host-associated > Mammals > Digestive system >... | reverse complement strand
GCTGCGGCACTGTACTCGAGCGCGTCCCCGGGGGCACCCTGGGAGGTGTCGGCACCGATGGCCACGGCGTATTTCGCGTATCCGGCCTTGACCATGGCGAGTCCTGCCTGGATACCGGCGGTACCGGCCTTGCAGGCGAACTCCATGTCGACGGCGGTCATGTCAGGGGTGGCCCCGATGGCGGCGGCGACGATGGCGGACGAGGGCTTGACCGCGTAGGGGTGGCTCTCGGATCCGATGTAAACCGCACCGATGTCGGCGGAGGATACCTCGGGCACGCGGGCCATCATGTACCTTGCGGCCTCGGTGGCGATGGTGACCGTGTCCTCGTCGGGCGAGGGCACGGATTTCTGGTTGATCATGAGGCCTTTGCCCATGGACTTCCCGTCGGCTCCCCAGACCCTGCCGATCTCCTCGGGCAGGATGCGGTAGCGGGGGACATAGGCTCCGTAGGATACGATTCCTTCCATTTTGTTTCACTTCCCTTCTTTAAGAGCAATAAGTTTCTTGACGAGCTCGTCGGTCTCCATGCTGGTGGTCACGAGGGGGATACCCTCGCGCTCGGCCAGCTTGATGGCGAGGACGTCGGTCTGATCGGGTTTCTGGTACACCACCATCGCCGGGGTGAGAGGGTGGGCACGGATGGCGACCATGGGCGAACGCCCGTAGTGGACATCGGTGAAGATGAGCGCACGTTCGACGCTCCATCCGTAGATTTTGATGTAATCCTGGCTGGAGAGGCTGAGGATGGCCTTCAGCGAATCCAGGACGGTGAATCCGTAGATGCGTTTCTTAGGGGTTTTACTCGGGTTGATGTTGATCCCGGACATCGCCTTGACGAAGACGTCCTCGTCGATACCCTCGGGATATTCCTCCATCGCTATTATGCAGTCCAACCTGTCCTGGGGGGCGTAACGGGACGCCACCGGGGAACCGTTGGCCCTGTCGACCTCCATGAAGGCGTCGACCATGCGGCGTATAACGATGGATCCGGGACTCTTGCGGCGTCCCGACTCGTAATCAGAAATGACGGAATTGGAGACATCCATGGCCTCGGCCAGCTGGTGCTGTGAGAGACCGAACTCCTCCCTCCACCTCCTGATCGCCCTGCCGGGCTCGGAGGCGAGGACGATGTCCCCTGCGATCTTCTCTCTGAGTGCATCCGACACGATTCAACGTATCGGAGTTTGTTATATAATATTGACGTGTATGGAGAACGTCAATCGACGAAATTACAGACATACAGTCACATATTGAATCAATTAACCAGCAATTGAGATTTAGAAATCCACCAACCTGACAACTCGGTACATATCGGTCGGAATAAAGACAAGAGTCTAGCAACCGGACCAATCTCGGCGTCTGCCTCCGCCTACGATTGGCCCGGTGTCATTTTAAGATGGTTTAGAGCGATTGTGCCAGATTATCATCACAACGAGTCTTTCACCATATCATAGGTGATCATGAAATCATAATCCGACACCTTGTATCCCGCCGCGAACGAGGGGAAGAAGGAGTCCAAGAACTTCTGATTGACGGAATCACCGTAACCGCTACCTACAAGGTCGGGATACATGGCCTCCGCCATGTAGCTCACCATCATCGCAGGAGGCATTATTGAGTTAAAAACGACGAAATTGCCGGACTTGTATGATTTAAGGCCCGTGAAATAATCGGCGGACTTCACATATTGCTGGGAAATGTTGATTTTATCCGAATATCCCCAGGAATTCATGTAAAAGAACATGTCCTCGTTGTAGGAGAGAATCCATTCGTCTCCGCGGTTAAACTCCACATATATGTTGGAATCGTCATCCATCAATCCAAGGCCTCCTGCAGCCTCGGCCATGGGGGTATACGTACCGTTCCTGTGGTCGATGCAATTAGTCATGTAACCGCACATGACGGTCTTCCGCGAACCATCCGAGATTTTGGATAGGACCTTCGAATCGATATCCTTCACGGCATCATCAATGAAACTGACATACTCGTTCGCCTTGTCGTAAAGGTTGAGTAGGAAACCTGCGGTGCGGATGGCAGATATCGAACCTTTGAAATCCGAGAAGTCGAGATGTACGATCTGTATCCCGCTCTTCTCCAATTTGTTCTCGTTGGACAGGGACGTATTGTACGTCATGATTATCTTCGGTTTCTCGGGAAGGTTGGACAGCTTCTCGACGTCGACCATATTGTAGCTGGTGTTGACATTGGTCTCCGTGTCGAAGAGCTCCTGGAGCATACTTGCGGCGGATACTCCGTTCGGTGACAGGGTGTAGCCATCCATGTAGCTCAACGCACCAATCGCAACCATGGGGATCAATACGAACTGATGGATTCCCATGAATGAGGTTATAGGGTAATCTATGGATACAGGCCCGTCGGCTAAATCGCGGTAATAGACGGTTTTCTGTTTCCCAGCGATAATATTCTTCACGATGTCGAGATCATCGGAATCCAAGGACCCATCCATATTTGCATCCGCGACCTTGTTATACTCACCGTCATCGATCATCTGTTGGATAACCGCTACGTCTTTACTGTCTATCACGGAATCCGCGTTGGCATTGCCGTAAATCAGCAATGCCCCCGAGGATCCATCGAAATCCTTCCCGCTACCGGAACTCCCGCCGCCGTTACCGAGCGCCAAGAATGCTGCGCATCCCGCCGCGACCACGATGACTGCTACGGCCGCGATTGCCATTATCTTTTTATCCATCTCATTCACCTTCGTAATCCCGATCTCTGTCGGTATCGTTTTCGGCAGCCTCTTCGCATTCCGAATAGGCTCCTTTCAGTATCGTTAACTCCTCATCCGTCGCTTCCCAGTATCCACGTTCATTGGCCTCGAACAGCCTGGTAATCATCGACAGGTACGCCCAGTTGTTATTGCGCCTGAGCCTTTCACGCATCTCGGGGTCACGGACATAGACGTCCTCCATATCGCTGAACACACCGGAATCCACCGAACCCGTCGTAGCCGCGAGACCGAGTACGTTCTCGAAACGGTCGTTGATATGTTGGACCCCGTGATAATCGGTTTCCAGCATCCCGTCGATCCACTTGGGGTTGAGCAGGCGCGTACGGATCCCGTGCTCTATGGAACGTTTCACATCCATCGTGCGCAGTTTCGGACCGGAAGTGTCCGTGATGAACATTGCAGCCTTCGACCCGCGGGTCGTCTCCACGGTCTTACACAATCCGCCGAAGAACTCGTAGTAGTGGTCGAGATCGATTAGTTCCCTCTCCACCATGTCACGCATCTGTGTCACCACATCCACATTACCGTGGTTGATATCCATGAGGCCCGGCACATCGCTTCCGCGGAACTTCATCGAATAAGCGTGTCCCATATTGCGCCTGAATATGTCGGACAATTCCGTCTCCTCGGTCCATGATGCGGAATTGACGGCATCGGTTATGCCCCCAGTACCGTAAAGTCCCTCCCCTGGGCCGAACAGCCTGCATCTCGATAAATCACGCGCATCTTCATCCGAATATCCCATATCCTTCAGCCTAGCATAGTTCTCACGCGTGTGCTCCGCGAAGAAACTGACGCCGTCCGGCTCGTTCATCATGTCGAGACGGGCAAACAGCTGGTTGAGCCCGGTGACGATGTTTGAGAACATGTCGCGGAAGAAACCGCATATGGTGACGGTGACATCGATCCTGGGCCTTCCGAGTTCTTCGGGAGGGATCGGTTCAAAACGTCCGGCAAACCCCATCCCGCGCGACGGTTTCATCCTGAATCCCAAAAGATGGAGTATCTCGGAGAGGGTGGTTCCCTGGGTACGTGAAGTCTCCAGACCCCACATGACGATTGCAACGGACCTCGGATAGGTGCCGTGTTGCTCGCGGTACAGAGTGATGATGTTCTCCGCGGCCTCCTTCCCTCTGGCGAATGCGGATTCCGTGGGGACTGCATTGGGATCGAATTGGACGATGTTGTATCCCGTGGGAAGCATCTCAGGATTCCTGAGGGAATCCCCGCCCAGTTTAACACGGGTATAACGGCCGTCGAGCGCATGAAGGAGACCGCGCATCTCATCGCACCGCCTGACCTGCTCCAAGAGAGCGCGTTCCTCCTGCAGCGCTTCCCGGATCTCATCGTCTGCACCCTGCATCTCACCACGGTTGTACGCACGGAACATCCGTTCCGCGTTTTCCTGGGGGTTGCTGTCTCCCCTTTCCGACAGGATGTCCGCCAAAGGTCTTCCGGACCCATGAGAGTATTCGGATGCCTGGATAGCGAATTCTTCGGCCTCCCCGTCATCGAAACCTTTACCGAAAACATGAAAACCTCTGGGGATTAGAGAGAGGCGGATGTCCTCCAACTCGTGTTCGAGATCGTCTATTTCGGACGGCAGACGCATGGCTTCCGCTTTCTCCTCTATCGCATCGAGCACATTTCTGCTCCTCCCCGCATCGAACATCCTGCTCTCACGATATTCAGAGATGAGGTTCTCCAGATCGACAAGATCCCCATACAACCCGCTCCTGACGAACGGCGGAGGCATGTAGCTTATCAGCGATGCGTGGGTGCGGCGTTTCGCAATCATTGCCTCGGACGGATTTCCTGTGTAATAGATGTAGAAATGAGGGATATCGCCTATCGCCATATCCGGGTAACAATCACCCGACATCGCGTTCTCCTTACCTGGAAGGAACTCAACCGTCCCGTGAGTGCCGATATGGACCACGGCGTCCGCCTTGAATTCATCCCTTATCCACTCATAGAACGCGAGATACTGGTGGTGTGGCGGCATATACGGGTCGTGGTATTCCTTGGAATCCCCTGTTCTCCTCCCGCGCGGCGGCTGTATGCCGATGAACAGATTTCCGTTCACGATTCCTGGGATCACGTACCCGTGCTCGTCCGCTAAGACGTCCCCGGGCTGCGGACCCCAGATCCGTTCCATCGCATCGGGGTGCTTGCGGCCGCCGCGATAGCGGATCATGTCATCGGAGCGGACGATCCATTCAGTTCCGTTCAGAATGCCGCCGTTGACGAAACGGTCCCTCAGTTCTACGGCGGAGACCGCCGATGCCGCGTATCCTTCCCCTATCAAGGAATCCGTGATGGACGACAGGGAACTCAGGGTATCGAGAAAAGACCCCCCGAACAGATTGCCTTCGCCGGGAGGGTAATTGTATCCGATAATTGCGATTTTCTTCTCGCTGTTGGACTTCGTCCTAAGTCTGAGCAACCCCCTTATCTTCCCCAGAAGACGGTCCAAACGTTCATCGATGATCCGCACCTCGGAGAGCGACAGGTTCCATTCGCTGACATACTCCGTATCCTCGTTCACGCCGACGGGAAAGATGCAGATACCCCCGTCGAGTTCCGGCATAAATCCGTTGATCATGAACTCCATGACGCCGAAACCTGAGACCCTTTCCCCCCACTCTTCCCTGGAGGACCTCGTCATCATGCAGGGCCTTAGGAACGGTGCGTCCATATCCTCGATGAACTTCATCGCCTCCCTGCTGCTCCCGCCCATGGGCCCCGAGATAAATCTGAATCCCATGAATCCGACAATCAGGTCTGGTTTACATCCGATTATGTTTCTGAGTTCGGTGGTGTCATCGTAACCGTAACGGTCCATGGCTACGGGAATTACGTTGGCAAAAGCGCGAATCCCATCCGCAACGCGGGACAATGCGACCGACATATCGGACGGATAGTTGTTGCCGCCGTAGATTAGGGCCACGGTACAGCGGCCATCGTACCAGTCCCCCCTATCCGCTTTATATTCCTCCAGGTTGCCGAACGTCCGAACGGAATCCGGCTCCCTTATCCTGATCTCCCCGTCGGATACAAACGGCTGGGGCTCGGGAAGAGAGTGCATCCCGAAATAACCCCTCAGTATCAGATTCAGCCCGTTCGCTATGTCCCCGCTATTGCATCTGCGATAATATCTCGAGAACAACTCGATGGCGGAGACATCCCGCGGATTCATGGTGGGCCCGTCTGCATCGGACTCACCGAGCCGGCTCCCGACAGGGCCCTGCCTGCTGATGACGATCCTCTGCGCACGGCTTATCTTCAGATCGGGGGTAATCGCCATTGTCACCCTGGCATCAGCACCCATCAGATCGATGATCTGCAGGTCCGAGGACTTCACTTCGGCCTTCAATTTCATCAGGTTTACCGAGGCCGCGGCATTCTCACCGCACAGGTAGTATATGTGGAAATGCAGGTCGGGGTATTCGCTCCCGATCCTTCTCGCATAATCGACGGCCTGCCTCACCGCGGGTGTCGAAACTGATATGAATAGCACATCCGTCATCGGCTATCCTCGGGTCCGCCTGATAATTTCAGTTTAGACAGCTGTTCGGCCCAACCGACAGGCATATCCAGAATCACATGCGGACGCCCGTGGGAGTCCACAATCTCCGAATCGACCCCGTACACCTGACGAATATTCTCCTCAGTGACAACCTCTCCCGGGGATCCTGCCGCATAAATAGAACCGTCTTTCAGCATAATCATCATATCCGAGAACTTAGAGGCGATGTTTATGTCGTGACTGATCATTATGATGAGCATATCTCTGTTCGATGATAGTTCTTTAAGGATGCTCGTAACCTCCAGCTGATGGCGGATATCCAAATTGGAAGTAGGCTCGTCCAGAAGGAGGATCTCCGGATCCTGTGCCAGACCCCTTGCCAGCATAACCTTCTGATGCTGCCCGGCAGACAGTTCGTTGAACGGCCTGTCCGCGAGATGGTCGATGCTCAGCATCTTCAGTATGTTATAGACTATGTCGAGATCCTTCTCCGTCGGCCTCCACCCGGTATGGGGGCTGCGCCCCATTAGGACGGTATCCACTACGGATAAGGGGAACGTATCTGATGATGTGTACGGCACATATCCCACAATCTTCGCGACATCCCTAAGCTTCATCTCGGCCACGTCGGTGTCGTTTATCATGACGGTGCCCCCGGTTGGTTTGAGAACCTTGTTTATGCAGTGTATGAGCGTGGATTTTCCCACACCGTTCGGTCCGACAATGGATACGAACTTGGCACCGTTCAAATCCAGCATGATATCGTGCAGAACCGGCACGCTCGAATAACTGAACTCCATATCGTCGATTTTGATCCTCATTTAATCACCCCCATATCTTCCTGCGGTGTTTAAACAGAACATACAGGAACAGCGGCCCCCCGACGGCTGCGGTAATCACACCGACTGGCACGCCTGTGACACCGACGGATTTGGCTAAACAATCAGAATAAAGCAGGAGCATGCCCCCGAAAGCGGCTGAAGCAGGTATGAGGTAGCGATTATCAGACCCTATGAAAATCCTCACGATGTGAGGTGCCAACAGCCCGACGAAACCTATGCTCCCGGTGAAACTTACGGCCATGGCAACGGTAACGGCCGTCACTACCAGTATGTATATCCTCACCTTATTCGCATCGACACCCAAGGCGTTTGCATTGGCATCACTCATCGCCAGAATATTGATGTTCTTGGCCATCGCCTGCATGAACACGACTGCAAGTATGGCGGCGGCTACAACGAAGATGAGGTTATCCCAAGTGATTGCCCCCACAGTCCCGATGTTCCATACATAAGCGGTCTTATGGTCTTGAGGATCTGCCACGAGCATGAGCAGGGAAGTCATCGAACTGAACGCATACATGACTCCCAATCCCGCCAATATCATGGTTGTAGGGGTAGCATTCTTCAGTCTCGAAATCAGAATGATTGCGGCCGTAGGTATCAAAGAGAATACGAATGCATTGATTACGATGGCATTATATCCCACGACACCGGGGATCAGACAGAACCCGAGGGAGATTGCAAGTATTGCACCGAAACCCGCACCCGAGGATATCCCCGTAGTGTACGGATCCGCGAGCGGATTCTTCATGATGCTCTGCATCGCGGCACCGCATACCGCAAGTGTCATTCCGATCATGAACGCACCAAGGGCACGGGGGATCCTCAGATCCCAAACAATCTCGTCCTTCTGTATCCCGGAGGGATCGGTAGCGATGTTTCCGGTCAGGTGATCCCATATAATCGAATATGCTTCTACGAATCCGATACCAGCCTTACCGAGACAGATTTCCAGGCCCAACGCAATGAATGCGAGCACTACGCATGCGATGGCGAACATGACCTTCCTCGACACCGCAAGATTGTACCCGTGCACCTCCTTGGAATTATCGTACATCCCTTCGAAACGACTCACCATATCTCCTTCCTCCCCCAGATGATGAATGAAAGGAACAACGGACCGCCTATTGACGATATCACCACACCGACAGATATGCCATCGAGGACTGTCCTTGCGATAATATCCGATATCACTACGAATGCACCCCCGAACACCATCGATGCAGGGATTAGATAACGGGTATCTGCACCGACTACCATACGCATCATGTGGGGAACCACCAGACCGACAAAACCCAGGACACCGGTAACGGACACCTGCTCGGCAATCATGACCGACATGACGAGCAGACAGATGTTGCGGAAGGATTCAACATTGAGTCCGAGACTCTTTGCCCCCGTGTCCCCCAGGGAAATTAGATTGAGCTGTTTGGACACAATCAGGAAGAAGATCGAACCGGAAAGCGTTATCACTGCCATGAGCGGGATCTTGTCGGAAACCACGTAGTTCAGAGTCCCGACCATCCACTTGTACACTTCCTGAGACTTTTCCGCCTCAGCACCCATCATAATCATCTGAGTTATGGCCCCGAACATGAATGACAACGCCAATCCAGCGAGGATAATCGTTGCAGCGGACGTGTTCTTCATCTTCGTTACGCCGACGATCATGAGAGCAGGGATTATGCCTGTGACGAAAGCGTTGGCCATGAGTCCCATCTCGTCGCTGAAGGCAGGGATAACGATGCCCAATGAAATCGCGGCCGCGATGCCCACCATAGCTCCAGAAGATATGCCCGTCGTGTATGGGTCCGCCAGGGGATTACGGAGCATGGACTGCATCACAACCCCTGACACGGCAAGTCCCATACCTGCGAAAATCGCGGCGAATGTACGGGGCAGCCTCTCTTCCCATATCACATAGCTATCCCACCAATCATCAGAGCCCAATTCGTATTCGACCCCGCAGATGTGGTCCCAGATGATACGGAATGCCTCAATCATCCCGATTTCATGGGCACCGATTGTAACCGCAAACACGGCTACGAGAATAAGGATCACAAGTCCTGCCGCGATAATGCCTATCTTCAGCAGGACCTGGATCTGATAGTTTTGTATCGCATCACGCTCATCGGGTACCACAGTATCCTCACTGCTGATTGCGATAGTCGTCACCTTCCTCAAGCAGCAAGTGCGGCGATGAGATCCTTTGCGGCGGCGGCCGCCGTCTCGTCGGTGAACTGTGTGGCAGACCTCAGGTTCATGTGCGCATAGTAGTTGCCACTGTAACAGACGTACTCCATGATGTAGACGCCCGAACCCATGGCCGCGTTGTAGTAGTAGCCGGTTCCATTGTCCGCACCGGTCTTCTCGGTGACCCCGATGACGTTTGCACCCATGACCGTGGTGCCGACTTTGGCACTGACAGTCGAGGCCGCGGTGTCATAGGTATCCTTCGCTCCTCCTGCGACGATCTTCATCTCGACGTAGTATTTCTCGTCTGAAGTCTGGAGTTTTGCAGACATGGCGTTGCTGTCGGAGGTCATAGCGTATTCGGTGTTGGAACTGCCGATGGACTTCGCCTTGTCGGTGAAGTTGTAGCATTTGAGGGCGACTCCCGTATAGCTAGGGGTCGGAGTCACATCATCCGGGGGTGCGACGTATTTCTTCGCCTTGTCAGTTGAAACAGGATTCTTTATGGCATTGAATATTGCATCTGCAAACGCCTTGACGTCGGAATCATTAGTAAGGCTGGTGTTCTTCAGAGATGTGTAAGATTCAAAGAAAAGCGTCGAGTAATAACCGGTATAATAGATGTATACGGACGGCGTACCCATATTGAAGTTGTTATAGTAACCGATTGCCGCATCCAAACTACCCTTGACCTCAGTACCCTTCACTTCGGAACCCATTACGTTTCTTCCAATCTGTGCAGAGTAATCCGTTTTGTTGGTTTCGAACTCGCTCTTGGCTTCAGATTCACTAGCCATGACTTTGATCGTCAGGTAGTTATCGGAGGAACCGTAACCGCTGGTGGAACCATTAGGATAATAGGCCTTGGCACTATCTTTGGTGAATCCGTCAGCAAGATAGTAATTCTCACCGAAAAATCCCGAATACGAGGCGGAGAAGGCCGCAGCGATCTGCGAGGCATCTGCAGGTATGGGAGCGTCTCCTTTTTCGCCGCTCTTATCGTCGCCCCCGCCATCGTTCATTACAAAAACCGCCGCGGCGCCACCAACGGCGGCAACCGCGACAACTGCTAGGATTGCTATGATTTTCATATCCATAGTTACAACTCCAGTTGTTGGATATAATATCCAAAATTATAAAATTGTAACTAGTTAGGTATAACTAAAATTACGAACCAGAAATAAAGTGCACTAAGGTCAGAGCGAGTCCAAAAGGGTCTTGGCCTCCTCGTTCCCGCGAGCGGAAGCTTTCTTCAGCCATTTCTTGGCATTATTAACGCTCTTTACCATGCCCTCACCGGAAAGGGATGCCTTCCCCAACCTGAGCATCGCATCGGCATTGTTGGAATCGGCGGCCTTCAGATAGAGTTTGACGGCCTTGTCGGGATTCTTTTCAAAACCTCTGCCATCCATGTACATATCGCCCAAGCGGATCATGGCTGGCTCATATCCGTTATCGGCGCACCTGCGGTAATAGGAAACGGCCTTTCCGAGGTCGGGCACACTGCCGTCGCGGCCAGATTCCGCTATCACCCCGAGACGGTAGCATGCGGGCACCATCCCGGATTCCATTGCCTTGGTATACCAATAGACGGCCTTCTCCCAATCCTGTTGGACCCCCAATCCGTCGGAGTACATGTGGCCG
>Ga0310691_10007964_pt1 | contig 10966 bp, 11 predicted proteins | sample 176DNAGHGlowgp2_FD_203887 | JGI IMG/M metagenome (GOLD analysis project Ga0310691, IMG submission 203887) | Sheep rumen microbial communities from Palmerston North, Manawatu-Wanganui, New Zealand - 1766 DNA GHGlow gp2 (v2) (version 2) | ecosystem: Host-associated > Mammals > Digestive system >... | reverse complement strand
CAAGGGCTAATTATTTTTTTTGTGTATAGTCATTGGGGGAAACCAATAGTTTGCTTTTATTGATAGATGATGGTCAGGAGGCTTCTGCAGCATTCGTCGACGGCCTGCCGGATTTGTTCTGGTGTGACGCTGTCGATGAGTGGGAAGAGGTCGGCAACGTCGCGTGCGATGCCTTGATGGAGGAAACTCTTGCTGATGTCGAGTGCTACGGCCTCGCGGTTATCCATGGCTACGCCTAGCTGTCCTTTCAGCTGCCGGCGGGCATCGTTCAGCTGTCTTTCGGTGAGGGGATGCTGCCTGAAGCGTTCTATCTCACTGTGTATGAGTCGCAGACAGCGGTCGGTATCGGCGGGGTCGCATCCGAAGTAAACGGACCATGTCCCGGTGTCCTGATAGCTGGTGAGGGCTCCCTCAACGGTGTATACCAGTCCGCGGCGTTCGCGCAGCGACATGTTCAGCCGTGCGTTCATGGCGGGTCCGGCGATGATGTTGTTGAAGAGGTAGAGGGCCATGCGCAGGGGGTGGGAGATGGCATAGGCCTTGGTGCCTATCATGACGTGTGCCTGATGGGTTCCTCTGTTGCGCACGATGGTGCGGCTGTCGGTGAGAGCCTGCATGCGGCTTGCCTCTTCAGGCTGCTGGCGCCGTGTGGCGTTGAGGGGCCGCAGGGTCTGTCCGCGGAAGGCGGGAATACTCTTGATGTCGGCCAGCGAAGCGCCCATGACGAAGAGTACGGCATTCTCCGGCCGGTAGTGGCGGCGCATGAAGCGTTGCACGTCGGACGAAGTATACTGTCTGACCTGTTCTGCTTCGCCGAGGATGCTGTGGCCCAGCGGATGTCCGCTGAAGATGACGTTCTCGAAGTCGTCGTAGATCAGTTCGGCGGGTGAGTCGTTATAGCTTTCTATCTCGTCGCACACCACCTCGCGTTCTTTCTCGAGTTCAGCATCGGGTGAGGTGCTGTTGAAGACGAGGTCGGTGAGCAGGTCGAGAGCCCGTCGGGTGTGGTCCCGCAGGATGGTGGCATGGAAGGTGGTGTCGTCTTTCGTGGTGAAGGCGTTGAGGTCGCCGCCGACACGGTCGAGGCACGTCATCACCTGCCAGGCCTTCCTCGTGGCGGTGCCTTTGAAGGCCATGTGTTCACAGAGGTGGGCCAGTCCTTCTTCGCCTGGAGCTTCGTCGCGTGTGCCGGCGCCGACACGGTAGCCTGCGTAGACCACCTGTGCGTCGGTGGGGCAGTGGACGATACGCAGGCCGTTGTCGAGGATATAGGTATTGCGCTCCATCAGGCCTTCTTCCTGCACATGCAATAGATGCCGAGGATAATGAATGGTATGCTCAGCAGCTGTCCCATGTTGAAGAGCATGCCGCTTTCGAAGTCTACCTGGTCGGCCTTGGTATACTCGATGAAGAAGCGGAAGGTGAAGATATAGGTGAGACAGAAGCCGAAGAAGAATCCTGTGCCGACGGTGGCTTTCGGCTGCTGTCCGTTGATGGCGGGCTGTTTCTTATAGTGGTTGTATATCAGCACCATGATGACGAAGAGCAGGGCGTAGGCGATGGCTTCGTAGAGTTGTCCGGGATGGCGTGGGAGCATGTCTACGCGTTCGAAGATGAACGCCCAGGGTACGTCGGTGGGCTTGCCGATGATCTCGGAGTTCATCAGGTTGCCGAGTCGGATGAAGCAGGCGGTGATGCCGGTGGCGATGGCGATATTGTCGAGCACGTGCCAGAGGTTCATCTTCGTATGGCGGCAGTAGAGCCACAGGGCAATCATCAGTCCGAGGGTGCCTCCGTGGGATGCCAGTCCGGCATATCCGGTGAAGTGCCATCCGTCGGCAAGTTTCTTGGCGGGGAGGAGCATCTCGAGGAAGTGCTGGAAGCTCGTCAGGTAGTAGTCGGGCTCGTAGAACAGGCAGTGGCCCAGCCGTGCACCGACGAGGATGCCTACGAAGCAGTAGATGAAGAGCGGTTCGAAGAGTTCGTCTTTCACCTTCTGGTCTTTATACAGCCATCGCACCATGAAGTAGGCGGCGACGAGTCCGACGAGCCAGCACATGGAATACCAGCGCAGGGAGATGGGTCCCAGATGCATCATCACTTCTGAGGGGTTCCACACGATGAAGTTGAATAGTGTTGCCATCATATTTCCTTATGGTTTCTTTTTGGGGTGACTTATACGTTGAAGCGGAAGTGCATGATGTCGCCGTCCTGCACGACATAGTCCTTGCCCTCGATGCCCATCTTTCCGGCTTCCTTGACGGCTGCCTCGGAGCCGTAGTGGATGTAGTCGTCGTACTTGATGACTTCGGCGCGTATGAATCCTTTCTCGAAGTCGGTGTGGATGACGCCGGCACACTGCGGCGCTTTCCATCCGCGTTTGTATGTCCATGCCTTCACCTCCATCTCTCCGGCGGTGATGAATGTCTCGAGGTTGAGCAGTGCATAGGCCTTTTTGATGAGGCGGTTGACACCGCTCTCTTCGAGGCCGAGTTCTTCGAGGAACAGCTGCTTGTCTTCGTAGTTGTCCAACTCGGCGATGTCCTCCTCGGTCTTGGCGGCGATGACCATCATCTCGGCTCCCTCCTCCTTGGCGAGGGCTTCCACGCGTGCGGTCATGGCGTTGCCGCTCTTGGCTTCGGCCTCGCCGACGTTGCAGACGTAGAGCACGGGCTTGGCGGTGAGCAGGAAGAGGTTGCGGGCAGCGTCCTGTTCTTCCTTCGTGTCGAAGGTGACGACGCGTGCGTTCTTGCCTTGCTCGAGCACCTCCTTATAGGCGGTGAGGACTTTGGCGAGCACCTTGGCGTCTTTGTTGCCTGCTGCTGCCGTCTTCTGCACCTTTGCCATCTGGCTTTCGATGGTCTCAAGGTCTTTCAGCTGCAGCTCGGTGTCGATGATTTCCTTGTCGCGGATGGGGTCGATGGTGCCGTCGACATGGGTGATGTTGTCGTCTTCGAAGCAGCGCAGCACATGGATGATGGCATCCGTCTCGCGGATGTTTCCGAGGAATTTGTTTCCCAGTCCTTCGCCTTTCGAGGCGCCTTTGACGAGTCCTGCGATGTCGACGATTTCGCAGGTGGCGGGAACGATGCGTCCGGGGTGTACGAGTTCAGCCAGGCGGGTGAGCCGCTCGTCGGGAACGGTGATGATGCCTACGTTGGGCTCAATCGTGCAGAAGGGGAAGTTTGCTGCCTGTGCCTTTGCGCTTGAGAGGCAGTTGAAGAGTGTTGACTTGCCGACGTTAGGCAGTCCTACGATACCACATTTTAATGCCATTATTCTTTCTTTTTGTTATTTCTCTGCAAAGTTACACATAAAGTGTGAGAGGTGTTGCCGGCATGCCGGTAAATTAAGTTTATTTATAAGAGTTGTTCCTCTTTGCCGTTTATTTTCCTGATGGTTTCGCGGATATAATCCTTGAAGGCATCGGGAGCGAGGATGTCGATATCTTCGAAGAGTCCCATGACGAAGCGTCCGATGCCGAGGAAGCTGACGACATTGGTCGTGAAGAGCCAGTGGCCGTCGCCGTCGGGTGTGAAGCAGGGTGCTGAGTGGGGGTGTTCCTCGAGCATGAGGTTGTGGGCCAGCTGTCCCATGCGGAGGCTGACGGGAATCTGTTCTTCTCCGCTGAAGAGGAAGATGTCGGTGTATACCTCGCGGTGCTTCTTCTCTGCCGTCCACTCGGCATCGAGGATCTGTACGCTCTCGATGCGTGCCAGGCGGTAGGTCTTGTTCTTGTGGCTCTTGATTTCGTGGCAGCGGATGTCGAGGCCGTTGTTCAGTATCTGGAAGGGTTCGACGTAGCGGTCGGCGACGGTTCGGCTGTGGGGTGAGGAGTAGTTCTTGAGCACCACCACTTTCTTCGCGGCAATGGCAGCGCGTAGGGTCTGCAGGTTGCTGTTGATATGGTGGAGGTGGCTGCCGTCGTCTTCTTCGCCGAGATAGTAGTGGCGTTCGAGTTTGCTGCGGATGGAGCGTACCATGAGGTCTTCGTTGTCGACGTCGCTGAGCAGCTGGTTGAGGAAGCGTGCCTCGTCGGTGGAGAAGGAGAGGTTTTCGAAGAGCTGCCGGAAGTAGGGCGACCAGCGGTCGATGTAATAGTTGTTCCCGCTGTTGTAGACAAGGAAGCCGCTGTCGCGCAACTGTTTCAGGTAGTTGTAAACGGAACGTTTGGTAATCCCGAGCTTCTTGGCCAGGAGGTCGGGGGTGTAGCGTGCGCTTTCGGTGAGGAGGAGCAGCAGCTCGAGGTCGCGACTGTAGTTAGCCTTCATGGTTGTCATCATGGATTAAAAGTCGAGTGTCAGTTCCTGTGGGGTTCCCAGCAGGTTGTAGCTCATGCGATGGTAGGGTGTCGTGCCGTACTGTCGGATGGCCTCGCGGTGTTTCTTCGTGGGGTAGCCTTTGTTCGACAGCCAGTCGTATTGCGGGTATTCCTCGGCCAGCCGGTTCATATAGTCGTCGCGATAGGTCTTGGCGAGTATCGATGCGGCGGCGATGGACAGGTATTTGGCATCGCCCTTGACGATGCAGGTGTGGGGCAGTGAGGCGTAGGGTTTGAACTTGTTGCCGTCGACGATGACGGCCTGCGGACGTATGGTGAGGGCGTCGAGGGCGCGGTGCATGGCCATGATGGAGGCGTTGAGGATGTTGATACGGTCGATCTCCTCGGGAGTGACGATGCCGATGGCCCATGCCAGTGCTTCGCTTTCGATGACGTCGCGCAGGGCGTAGCGCTGTCGTTCGCTGAGCTGCTTGGAGTCGTTGAGCAGCGCATTGCTATAGTCGGGAGGGAGGATGACGGCGGCGGCATAGACGCTGCCTGCCAGGCAGCCTCGTCCGGCTTCATCGCATCCGGCTTCGACGAGTCCTTCGTAGTAGTGGTTCTTGAGCATAGGCTGGAGGGTTAGAACATGGTGACGACGCGTTTCAGGGCTTCGGTGAAGATGTCGATGTCCTCGGGTGTGTTATAGAGGGCAAACGATGCTCTCACCGTGCCGGCCACACCGAGGCGGGTCATCAGCGGCTGTGCACAGTGGTGGCCGGTACGCACCGCCACGCCCAGCCGGTCGAGCAGTGTGCCGATGTCCAGGTGGTGGATGCCGTGGATATTGAAGCTTACCACGGCTGCCGCATCCGTGGTGTCGCCATGTCCGTAGACGGTGACGCCGTCGACTTCTTTCAGCCGTTGTATACAATAGTGGGTGAGGGCCTGCTCGTGGGCTTTGACGGCAGGCAGTCCGATGGCGGTGATGTAGTCGATGGCCGCTGCCAGGCCGTGTGTGGCGATATAGTCGGGGGTGCCGGCCTCGAACTTGAAGGGCAGGCGTTCGAAGGTGGTATGCTCCCACGTCACCCGGTCGATCATCTCACCGCCGCCTTGATAGGGTGGCATGCGGTCGAGCCATGATGCCTTGCCGTAGAGCACGCCGATGCCTGTCGGTCCGTAGAGCTTGTGGCCGCTGAACGCATAGAAGTCGCAGTCGAGGGCCTCGACGTCGACCGTCAGGTGGGGTGCTCCCTGTGCGCCGTCGACCATGACGGGAACACCAGCGGCATGGGCCATGCGGATGATGTCAGCTATGGGGTTCACCGTTCCGAGCACATTGCTCACGTGGGCAATGCTCACCAGCTTCACGCGCGAGCTGTCGAGCAGCCGGGCAAAGGCCTGTAGGTCCAGCTGCAGGTCGGCCGTGAGGGGGATATGCCTGACGACGATGCCATGGCGCGTGGCCTGCAGCTGCCATGGCACAATATTCGAGTGGTGCTCCATCTCGCTGACGATGACTTCGTCGCCGGGCTTGAGGAAGGCTTCGCAGAAACTGGACGCTACGAGGTTGACGGCCTCCGTGGTACCGCGGGTGAAGACAATCTCCTCGCTCTTTGCCGCATGGATGAACGAGCGCACCCGTTCACGGGCCGCCTCGTGCAGGTCGGTGGCCTGCTGTGAGAGGTAGTGTACGCCGCGATGTACGTTGGCATTGGCATTGAGATACTCCTCGCGCATCGCGTCGAGCACGCACAGCGGCTTCTGTGTCGTGGCGGCATTGTCAAGATAGACCAGCGGACGGCCATAGACCTCTCGGCTCAGGATGGGGAAGTCGGCACGTATGGCAGCAATATTCTTCAAATATTCCATTGCTTGTTTCGATTACAAATAGGGGTTATCCAACCGTTCCTTCGAGGGATACGGAGAGGAGCTTCTGTGCCTCGACGGCGAACTCCATGGGGAGCTTGTTCAGAACATCCTTGGCATAGCCGTTGACGATGAGGCCGACGGCCTGCTCCGTAGGGATGCCGCGCTGGTTGCAGTAGAAGAGCTGGTCTTCAGAGATTTTCGACGTGGTGGCTTCGTGCTCTACGATGGCGCTGTCGTTATGGATGTCCATATAGGGGAAGGTGTGGGCTCCGCATTGAGAGCCTAAGAGCAGGGAGTCGCACGATGAGTAGTTGCGGGCACCGTCGGCCGTGGATGTGGCGCGGACGAGTCCCCGGTAGGAGTTCTGAGAGTGTCCCGCGGAGATGCCTTTCGAGATGATGGTCGACCGGGTGTTGCGGCCCATGTGGATCATCTTCGTCCCGGTGTCGGCCTCCTGATAGTTGTTGGTGACGGCAACGCTGTAGAACTCGGCCACGCTGTTGTCGCCGCGGAGGATGCACGACGGATATTTCCAGGTGATGGCCGATCCCGTCTCTACCTGTGTCCATGAGAGTTTCGAGGCTTCGCCGCGCAGGTCGCCGCGTTTGGTGACGAGGTTCAGCACGCCGCCCTTTCCTTCTTCGTCGCCGGGATACCAGTTCTGCACGGTGGAGTATTTCACTTCCGCGCGGTCGTTGACGATGATCTCGACGATGGCGGCATGGAGCTGGTTCTCGTCGCGCATGGGTGCGGTGCAGCCTTCGAGATAGCTGACGTAGGCGTCGTCGTCGGCGATGATGAGTGTGCGCTCGAACTGCCCCGTGTTGCGGGCATTGATGCGGAAGTAGGAGCTGAGCTCCATGGGGCAGCGCACGCCTTTGGGTATATAGACGAAGGAGCCGTCGGAGAACACTGCTGAGTTCAGGGCGGCATAGAAATTATCGCGGTAGGGCACTACCGTGCCGAGGTACTGCCGTACCAAGTCGGGATGCTCCTTGATGGCTTCGCCGATGGAGCAGAAGATGACGCCTTTCTCGCGCAGCTTCTCCTTGAAGGTGGTCTTCACGCTGACGGAGTCCATGATGGCGTCGACGGCAGTGTTGCCGCTCAGCGCAAGGCGTTCCTCGAGGGGTATGCCCAGCTTGTCGAAGGTCTTCTCGAGTTCGGGGTCTATCTTTCCGTCGGACGAGGCGGCAGGTTTCTTGGCGGTGGGGTCGGCATAGTAGGAGATGGCCTGATAGTCGATGGGGGGCAGGTGTACGTGTCCCCAGGTGGGCTGTTCAAGGGTGAGCCAGTGGCGGAAGGCCTGCAGACGGAAGTCGAGCATCCACTGCGGCTCGCCTTTCTTCGACGAGATGAGTCGGACGGTTTCTTCGGTGAGTCCTGTCTGTATGATTTCGGTGTGTATGTCGGTGGTGAAGCCGAACTCGTATTTCTGCTCGGCTACCTCGCGTACATATTTATTCTTATCGTCCATAGACTATGCGTGTGCGGAATGTCTTCTTGTTTGTCGGGGTGGGGCGTCAGTGGAGGGTGATGGTCTCCACAGGGGATATCTCACACTGGAGGAATCGCTGTGCCGACTGTCGGAAGGTGTCGGCGTTCTCGGTGGTGAGATAGCTGACGGTGCCCTGTCGTGAGCAACGTCGTTCGATGGCGGGGTGTCGCAGCAGGTAGTCGGCCAGCGATGCCGACACATAGGCGCCCTGCGGAATAATGTTGACCTGCTCGGGTACGTATCGGCGCAGGCTGTTGAGCAACAAGGGGTAGTGGGTGCAGCCGAGGATGATGGTGTCGATGAGCGGGTCGGCCTGCATAAGCTGCCTGACACGCTTCTCTACGAAATAGTCGGTGCCGGGACTGTCGGCCTCACCGGCTTCGACGAGGGCTGCCCAGAGTGGACAGGCCTGTCCGGTGACGGTGACGTCGGGGTAGAGTTTGTTGATTTCGAGCGTGTAGCTGTTGCTGCGGATGGTACCCTCTGTGGCGAGGATGCCGACATGGCGGCTGTGGGTGATGGCACCGATGGCCTCTACGGTAGGGCGGATGACACCGAGCACGCGGCGGTCGGGGTCGCCCCATTGTGGCAGGTCGTGCTGCTGGATGGTGCGCAGCGCCTTTGCCGATGCGGTGTTGCAGCCCAGGATGACGAGTGTGCAGCCACGGCTGAAGAGGTGCTCCACGGCTTGCCGGGTGAACTCGTAGACGACATCGAACGAGCGCGCACCGTATGGTGCACGGGCGTTGTCGCCCAGGTACAGGTAGTCGTACTGGGGTAGCTGCTTGCGGATGGCATCAAGGATGGTCAGTCCGCCGTAGCCGGAGTCGAAGATTCCTATCGGTCCCAAAGATTGGTGATGAATGTGTGATGACGATGATGCTGTCATGCGTTGCGCAGCGACGTTGTCACTTGGCTTGCAGGATGCTGAGGAGCGTGGCATTGATGTCTTCTCCGCGTGTGGGGTCGACCCATGGCAGGGCGTCTCCGTCGGTGTTGATGATGAAGGCATAGCCGCGGATGGCAGCCAGCTGTCCCATGGCCTCGCTCACACGTGCCTTCAGGGGTGCGAGTGCGTCTTGCTCGGCCTGCTGCAGCAGTCGTTGGGCTTCCTGCTTGAAGGCAACGTTGCGGTCGAGGAGGTCCTGAAGCTCGTTCTGGCGTTTCTTCAGGATGGACGGTGCGAAGTCTCGCTGTCCCTCGAGGAAGTCTTCGTATTTACGGTTGAACTCGTCCTCTACGCGTTTGGCCTCGGCATCATACTGCTTGCGCAGCGTGGCGATGTCCTGCTGTACCTTTTGGTATTCGGTCATGCTCTTCAGAATGGTGGAGTAGCTGAAGTATCCGAAGAGGTAGGTCTGCGGTGCCTCTGCCGTTTGCGGTGCGGGCTGTGGCAGTGCGGGCTCTTGCACGTCCTGTGCCTGCAGGGCCATTGCTGTTGTCATGGTGAGCAGGAGGGAAAGGATTTTCTTGGTCATGGTGTGATGTTTTTTGCGGTTTCTATCGAGGGATGCTTGTCCTCAAAACAATAATCCGACTTCGTGCATGTGCCATCGGTTGTGCCGGTGGGTGGCATGCACGAAATCAGAATTTGTTCTCTCTAAGGGAGTATTATTTCATCTTGGCCAGCTCAGCCTTCACGTCGGCGGTGATGTCTTTGGCATCGTTGCCTACGAATACCATGGCCTGAGCATCGAAGATATAGGTGTAGTTGCCAGCCTTACCCACGTTGTCGATGGCAGTGTGGATTTTGTTGTAGATGGGCTGGAGTTTCTCTTTCTGTGCATTCTGGATGTCGCTCTGAGCGAGCTGTGCGGCTTCCTGGATTTTCTGCTGCATCTCGCCGAGTTCCTTCTCTACCTCATCTTTCTTGGTCTGGTTCATGGTGCTCTGCGTCTTCTGGTATTCTTCTACCTTGCGCTGGAACTCGGTCTGCATGGCCTGCAGGGCGTTTTCTTTTTCCTGGCTGAGAGCCTGCAGCTCACCGTTCACCTTTGCGATGTCGGGAAGGGTCTGAAGGATGGCCTGTGAATCTACGTGTCCGAATTTCTGTGCGAAGATGCTCATCGGTGCGAAGAGCATCATCATGATGATGATTTTTTTCATTGCTGTTAAATGTTTTTTCGTTATTCTTTTTGTGATTATAATCGTTGCTGTTTCGCGGTGTTATCCGTTGCTGTGCTTAGTTGCCGTATCCGAGTTTCTGCAGCACTTCGTTGGAGATGTCGATCTTGGGTGAGCCGAAGATGATGCCGGAGTCGGATGCACGGTCGAGGACGAGGCTGTAGCCGCGTGTCTCGGAGATGTCCTTGACGGCGTTCCATATCTCGTCTTGTATGTTTTTGAGCAGGCTCTCGCGTTTCTTGTAGAGCTCGCCCTCGGGTCCGAAGTATTTGCGTTTGAGGTCGCTGGCTTCTTTTTCTTTCTTCATGATGGCTTCCTGACGGTCTTTCTTCTGCTCTTCGCTGAGGAAGACGACTTCGTTCTGATAGTTCTTATACATGGTGGCAGCCTCGGTGTTCAGGGCTTCCACCTCGGCCTGCCATTTCTTCGACACCTGATTGAGCTGTTCGTTGGCACGCTCATAGGCGGGGATATTCTTGGTGATATACTCCATGTCGACGAGGGCAAACTTCTGTGCGGATGCTGTTGTCATTCCGCAGATGGCGCAGATGGCGCAGAGAATGATTTTCTTCATATTTCCTGTCTTTTTGGTTTTGTTGTCTCTCTTTGTTATGTTGACGCGTTGTTGCGTGAAAAGTTGCATGCCGTTTGTGATTATTAACGATTGGCATCAGAATTCCTGTCCGAGGACGAAGTGGAACTGTGAGCCTCCCTTGTTTCCAAATACTTTGTCGAAGCCGTATGCCCAGTCGATACCCATCAGTCCGACCATGGGCAGGTAGATGCGTACGCCGGCACCTGCGGAGCGTTTGAGTTCGAAGGGGTTGAAGTTCTTGGTGTCGTTCCATGCGTTACCGCCTTCGAGGAATCCCAGTCCGTAGATGGTGGTGTTGCCCAGCAGGAAGGGGTAGCGCAGCTCGAGTGTGAAGCGGTCGTAGGCGTAGCCTTCGTATCCCCACGGTGTGAGGGATCCGTTGTCGTAGCCTCGCAGTCCGATGGTTTCTTCGGCATAGCCTGTGGAGTATCCGCTCATGCCGTCGCCTCCGACATAGAAGGTTTCGAATGGTGACTTCTTATATTTGTTGTAGGAGCCGAGCAGTCCGAGTTCCACGCGTGTCATGAGCACGAAGGTCTTCGGGGCGCTGGAGAGTGCGGTGAAGGTGCGTGCCTTGAACTTCCACTTGTGGTATTCAATCCATTTGAATTTC